>Ga0070750_10000165_pt1 | contig 33793 bp, 35 predicted proteins | sample VirMetDEL_Nov_24_FD_77013 | JGI IMG/M metagenome (GOLD analysis project Ga0070750, IMG submission 77013) | Aqueous microbial communities from the Delaware River and Bay under freshwater to marine salinity gradient to study organic matter... | ecosystem: Environmental > Aquatic > Marine >...
CATACAGGACCTACGCTTGCACAAGCACAACAGGGTCTTATCGGTAGTCGTGGTGGTTTTCTTTCGCAGATTGTTGCTGGTGGACATCGTCCTTACAGATACCCACGATGGCTCCCAAAGAAGGTGCGCTCGTCTGTATCACATTACGTCAAGACAGGTGCGGCGGGGGATTGGACAGTAGGCATGATGAAGGCCGCAACACATCCCGGTTTCAACGGAAAAAGGAAAATCTTTGACTACATGGCCGCAATCGAAAATCAAGTTGCTATGAAGTTCAGAGGTAAAGCAAAGAAGGTCGTCAGGGAAGCGGCAGACAGAAATGGATTCAGGGTGAGACTATGACGGTAGCAAGCAACAATCATTTCTGGACCGCGCGCCTTGCAGGCAATGACCCTCTCAGTCCCGTTGGAGAACAGAACGATGCTTGGGTCCTGACGGGAACTTCAGGAGACGGTGTCGTCAATGGTGATGCTTGGCGTATCACGAACGGAACGCTTGGACAGAAGTGGAGTCAGACCGTCTTAGACGACCAAAATGACTTGACTATCATCGCCGGTCTGCAATACATCTCGGCTCCTTCTGACGACGAAATCATCATGGTGCTGGATAACGGCACTCATAAGGTGGAAGTCCGAAGTGACGGTGGTTTGCAGAAGGTGAAACTCGTCGGTGCGACTACTGTTTCCTCCCCTGAACTCGACCTCAGCGTTGCTGACGACGATTCTGTCCCATGTCTTCTGCGTCTGACTCTCGCTAACGATGGAACCGCTCGTCTCTATATGCGCGAAATTGTTGAAGACGATGATGCTAATCAGCATTACCTTGAGGTAGTGGGTGCATCTTCTTCTGCTCAGACGGTGCAATGGGGCAACACCACGGGCACAATTGATTGGTTCACAGTCTATTACACGCCACATGGAGCCTATTCCCCAGATGAATTGGACATGTCCGATTGGGTCACAGACACCCTTCTTAGGACAGGTTTCAATATCGTGAATACTCTCCGTGCCTCAAAAAGGTTCCTTCTTAAGACCCACGTTGGCGTCGGAGGAATTGTGTATGGCTTTGACTTGTCTTCCAACTCAATGATTAACAGGATTCAGCCTCCCGCAGTTCACGTCGTCACACAGAGAGTGGACTCTCCTGAGTTTCTGACGCTTTCAGGGACTCGCACAGACCAGAGGTATGAAGTGACGATTTACGTCACGACGCGCGGAACTGACTATCGCAACGCCTATCGCCAAGGCATGAGCATCATGGGCGAAGTCTTCGATGAACTGTATTCTCTGACGGGACGTCAGGATGGTGTGGACTCCATCATTGCCTATGATACCCGCCTCGACTCAAAGGTTGATGATGATGAAGTCGTCTGCGTTCACACTCTAAATCTTACCTATATGAAAAAGATTCGGATGTTCCTAAGAGAAGTGTGACGAAGAGTTTAATAGTCGCAAAGCGCATCTGCAAAACATGGCTTCCAGCAACCACACGCGCTACGTCAGCGTGGGCAAGGAATCAACGTATAACACCGCAGTCCCGGCGAACGCTATTGGTGAGATTGAAAGCGAGTCTTTCTCGAACTCCTATGATATCGCAAAGCGCGCGGATATGAACTACTACGGCTCTGCAAAGACTGTTGTGGGTCGTCAGTCTGCCGAGGGTTCCATCACCCTCCCCCTTCAGCCAGACAAGTTCTTGGCGAACGTCTTGATGGGCGTCTTTGGGGCGCACGACAACAACGGCGCGTCTGGTCCTCACACCTTCACCGAATTGGGTGTGGATTCTTCGACTGTCCTTCCTTCCTACACTTTCCGTGTTGGTCGTGACGATAACGAACACCTTTTCCCCGGTCAAGTCATTGAAAGCATTGCCGTCTCTGCGTCCATTGGCGAATACGCCATGCTGACCGTGAACACCGTCGGTGCAAAGCAGAGCAGTTCCACGGAAACTCTTGCTACCTCAGTCACGGGCTACACCGGAGATGCTTCCCACTTCTCGCAAGCCTTCGTGAACTTTGAGGCCGTGGCTTCGGACTCCGATTTCTCGAAGCGCGTTCAGTCCATTGACTTTGAGATTCGCACCAACAGGGATATTGATAACTCCTACGCTCTGGGTAGCGATACCTGTGAGCGTGCGCCTCCCGTGACCATCCGTGAAATTACGGGAAGCATTACCTTCGACAAGGCTCTTCTGACCGGAGAGTCCACAGAAGGCGAGCCTTACTTCGATGAGTTGCTGGGTGCTACGACGTCCAGCAACGCGGCTCTGTTCAACCCCGGAGCCTCGGCCCCTGCTCTCTCTTGCCTCTTCCGTGCTGGAACGAGTGACGACATTCGCTTTGACTTCTTCAAGGTGCAGTATGAGATGCCTGAGACCTCCGTGAGTGGTCGTGACTCTCAGACGATGACTGTGAACTTCCACGGTCTGTATGACCTTGGTGATGCAAATGCAATGGCCCAATGCGTCGTGACTTCCACCAACGAACTCGCAAACAGCGACACGTTCTGAGGTGGTGTTTAGATGCCTGTGATGACTCCCGGAAACCTCGCAACTAAGGTTGTGTATGGAACGCATCTGACGATTCATTCAGAGTTGCAGACTGCTTTGCGGACTCTGGGCGTAAACGACGAAATCTGGGATATCAGCATTGTCCGCAAATCTGTGGGTAATCATTACATGGCTATTATTTCCTATGAAGCGTCTCCCTGAGAGTGATTTTCCATGAGCAACGACCTGAGTAGTGTGGTCGGTTCTTGGAACTCGTCTATGACGAGTAGTGAAAGTGGTGAAGAAAAGTGCCTGTTTTGAAGAAAGAAATTGAACTCGACAATGGAACGAAGGTCTGGGTCCGACAAGCATCGGGCATGGACAAGTTGCAAATTGAGAACATCCAGATGAAGACAATGCGAAAGTTCCGTCATTTCGGTGCGAATCCGAATGATTGGACCGCAGAACAACATGAAGAGTTTGCAGAAGCCCTTGATGCCGCAGGCGGCGGCGTGACTTCCCAGATTCAAGCGTGGGTTCCTAAGTGCATCATTGATGCTGGCTTTGACGTGGATTCCCTGACGTCCGAAGAACTGCGTGAAATCCTCTCCTTCGTCCGTGGCGACGACCCAGAGGGCGCAGTCCCTTTGGTCTGATTTCAAGTATGGCCCCCGTTCTCTGTTCAACATTCAAAGGCGTGCTACCGAGTGACCTATTTGACCGATACGACAGAGAGGGGGGATTTGCAAGATTGGAGTTCGACCTATCCGTAGCCGCCGAAATCGGCGACCGTATCTCGGAGCAGGTCGAAGAGTCTAAGGGCAAAGCAGACGCCAAGTCCGCCGTTGCTCGGCGGAATCAAAGGCGTGAAGCCCAGAAGACAGATGCCGCCGGTCTTGCAGGTGTTCTGAACAAGTGGATGGGAGAGGACTAAGATGGCAAAGTCGGGAGCGGCGCGTGTCTTCTTCGACATTGTCGGTCAGTTCCAAGCAGAGCGGATGCTCGGTGATACCGAGGCCGCAATGACGGTTCAGAAGGCAATGATGATGGACGCTCTTGCGGGCGTCGAAGACTCCTTTTCCCAGACTTCGCAACAGATTATCCAAGCGACTGAGCAAGTCGTGAACTCCTTCTTTGAGTTTGAGGACCAACTCGTTCGTCTTCGCAAGTTCTATAACGACGACGCCTCTGTGATGAAGTTTGCAGATGCAACCCGTGAGATGGGTGAAGCGTTTGCATTTACGGGCGCAGAGGCTTTGGCCGCGTCTGCGCGTATGGCGCAACTGAAGGATGCTCTCGGTAGCCAGCAAGCGATTATCGAATCAACCAGAGCCGGTCTCCTGATGTCTCAGGTCGGTGAGATGGAAACCGAGGAGGGTATGAACCGCTTCATCAACCTCGCACAACAGACGCAGTTCCTTCTTGGTGGTCTAAGCCGCGCGCAGTATGAGGCTCTGTCTGCGGAAGAACAAGCAAACATTGTCCGCCAGACCTCGATTCACACCCTCAACCAACTGAACACCATTGAGAACTCTTCTGTCGCCACGATGGAAGACATTACGTTCGTTCTCAACCAATTCGCAAGTCAGGCAGATATCGCAGGTGAAAGCATCGGTGAGATGGCGGCTATGTCTGCTTTGCTTCTTGAGACAGGCGAAGAAGTGAGCCGAGCCGGAACAGGTCTGCGAATGATTTACCAGCGTCTCGGCAACGCCAACAACGCCGCAACGAAGGCTATTGCAGAACACATCGAAGGCATTGACGCTCAGGGCGTTGCTCAGATGAAACTTTCCGATGTTCTCTCAGAACTTGCTCCCGCATATGCAAACATGAGCGCAGAGGAAAAGCGTGCGCTTGCGGTGAACATCGCGGGTTCCCGTCACTACGTCAAGTTCCTGAAACTGATGGAAAACCACAACCGTCTGGTCCAACTCCAGACGAATGCGTTCAACGCACAATACGGTGCGATTGAAGAGTTTGAGAAAAAGATGGAGTCCACTTCTTTCCAAGCAAAGGTCATGGAGGCTCGTCTTGAAAACCTGCGTGTGGCGATTGGTGAAGACCTTGCCGGTGCATACATGACGGCTTATCGCGCTGAGGGTCTTTTCCTGAAGGGCTTTGAGAACATCGTGAACACAAGCATCAATGGGTATCAACCCATTTCCCAACTCGTCGGTGCTTTCATCGGTCTGTCTTCTGTGTATGAGAAGACCTCGAAGCCTCTGTTTGAGTTGGGTATCAATGCCTTCAACCTCTTCATTGCGTTCAAGACCCTGCAAGCCGTCTCCCCTGCCCAGCGTCTTGAGATTAAGAAGGCGGCGGCGGCTCACCGAGAAAACGCGGCCATGATTCAGTTTGAGCGCAACCAAGCAGACCTCCTCGCTGATGGTCAAATCTATGCCGCGCGTCAGCAGAACTTCACAACGCAAGGCATCTTGAACTCGATTAAGGCTCGCAAGGCAAACATCGAGGTGCAACTCCAAGAAGAGCGCGTAATGATTCACAACACTCGCCGCCGCGCTAAAAGAGCGCGCGAAGCCGTGCCTGCGTTCCCCGGCAAGTTTGCAAAGAAGCCTCTGAAGGATGCGTTCTTCGACGCAAATCGCAAAGCCAAGACAGAAGAAGCGTTGCTTCGCAGGCTTCGGAAGTCCCGTGATGCAAACAAGGTTTCCCTTCAGTCACTTACCGCACAGGAAAAGATGTATGGTCAAGCACAACAGGCAAACATCGCCAACATGCAGGGTCGCCTTGCTATGGAAGCCCGTAGTGGGAAACAAGTGATGCAGAACGTCCAGCAACAACAGACGCTCAACAAGACCATGATGCAAGAAGGACAGTTCATGGCGCAAGAAATTGTTCTTCACAAACAACTTGACGCTACGGTTCTGGAAAGTCTGCAAAAGCGAAACCTTTTGCTTATGACTCGTCAGAAGGAATTGCAAGCAACGATGGCTGGTCTGCAAGAGCAGAAAATCGAAATCCTTGCTCGCGGCGCAAGCACAGCGGCGATTGATGCAGAAATCGCAAATCTCCAAGAGAAGATTATGGTGATGGCTGGTGAAAGGTCTGCTATCGTGCAAGGTATTCAGGCAAACAACACTTTCATTGCCGCAAAGAAAGCCTCAATCGTGACTGAAAAAGGACACGCCGCTCAACTGAAGGCTACGTCCGCCGCTTTCTTCACGCAGGGCAGAGCCATGAAGACTGCAAAGGGAGCGTTGATGGGCTACGCAATGCTCATCCCTATGCTTGTGGATGAAGAACACCAGATGGAGGCAATCATCATCTCAACCGCCGTGTCTATGGTTGGAATGATGATTCCCGCACTCAACCTCACAAACGTCGAATTGACGAAAACTGCGGCTCTTACCGCAGTTGCAACGGGTGGTCTGACTCTTATTACCGCCGCAGTCGCCGCCTTCGCCGCACACTCAGGTATTAAGGCACTTCAGAAAAATGGAATGCTTGACTTTATCAAGACCGACATTGGAACCATTGAGGAACTCAATGGTCAATTGGACGATATGGCTATGCGTCTGGCTGACCTTGCAGGACCAACGGGCGCAGGTTCGGTTATGTCTGGAATGTTTGATATGTCCTACGACGACCTGAAGCAAAACGCAGACATGGCTTTCCAAGTTCAGAAGGACCTTGCTGAAGAAATTGCAAAACAGAAAACAAAAATTGCTGATGCAGAATTAGCAGGGCGAGCCGCAGACGAAATCGCCGCCATGCAGACCACTCTTGGTCTTCTGGAAAAGTCAAAGACCAATGTTGATGCAATCGCAAGCGCGCACAATGTCGTGAACTCAAGTCTTGAGAACCAAGCGTCAATTATGGGAGACATCGAAAAAATTGATTACAGTCTGTTTGACGTGGCTTTTGCGAGGGGTGACGCCAACTTCCGAGATGCCGCGCGGATGAAGAAGTTCGTTCTGACCTACACCGACTTGGAAGGTAAGATGCACACGGAGAGGTTCAAGAGACGCGAGGAAGCAGAAAAACGCCTTGCTGAAATCCAAGAGGCTGGTCAGAACGCAGTCACAGAGTTCACGAAGGAGCATTACAGGGAACTTCTCGACGTGAATGATGACGGCAACTCCGCTCTCATTTCGCAAGATGAAGAACTCTATAACACGCTTCTGCAAAAACAAGAAGAGTTCACATCTGCCCGTGAAGAGTTGTTCTTTGGTGAGCGTGCAAACTTCACCGGAGCCATCTATAAGCAGATTGAGCAAGGCAAGATTGAGAACCTTCTCCATAAGACTGAGATTGTGCAGAGCAACCACTTCCACGGGTATAACACCGAGGAAATGGTTGAGCGAGTGACTGTGGGAGTGCTTGACGTTCTGAGGGCGGAAGGCATCTCCGTGTGAGTGTGAGAGTGTATGACGAAGACGGTAAGCACCCCCTACAACTTCTGGCTCTCTGGGTATTGGGACGACTTCTCGTCGGCCCGTGCGATTGCTGACGAGAGCAACGCCGCAAACACCCGTGTCCTTGACCACACCAAGACTCACTTTGGCTCCGCTATCGGAACCGCGCGCCTTAATCCCCGTTTCCACTTCTCTCGTCCCGACCGCGAGCGCGCGACACTCTATGCCTCTGGGATGGACGCAGGACTTCTCCATCAGTCAAATTGGGATGACCCCACTCTCTCCACCTCTGAGAACTTCCTGAAGCACAACGGAAGCATCGCTGAGTGGCTGACGCTCGATAGCGTGGCTGATAAGCCGGGTTCCTATTCGGCAAAGGCTTACCTGCAATACCCCATCTCCGTCTGTGCAAATCGTCAGAGGCTTGGACGAGAAACATCTGGCGACCATTACCTCGCGTTTCATAATGGGCACGACACGTCGGGCGTCTATTACGCGCCCGTAGGCGGGACGGACTTCTCAGATGGTGGTTCATACATCGTCGGTCTGACCCAACAGACGCTCGGCATCTCAAACGATATCTCGTTCCTCGCAGGCTCTCCCGCAACACACGGTCAGACAGGGACGCGCGACGACGCCGCCTATTCGCAACAGGACACCGGCGAGAGGGACATGACCATGACCTCCATCGCATCTGTGTATGCGGCTGAGAAGCCCGGAGACCTGACGACTTCGACGTATGCAACGACGTATTCAAAGCACGTCGTCTCCCCATCGAAGATGCCGTTTCTGGTGCAGAACACCTTCATTGCTCGCGGCACAGGACACACCGCACCAACCACTACCTCCGGCACTCATCGTGTCCTAAACTACGATGGCGACCTGCGAATTAAGGCCATCGGCGAGTCCTTTCATTTGCGATTCGGCTATCACCTGATTACCGACACGACGCTCTCATGGAAACTCAACATCGGCTACACCTCAACCTATGATAAGACGACGAACAATTGGTCCACCACTCCGGTCATCGTCATCCCGATGACTGCGGCCAATCTCGGCATTGATGGCGACATTGAGACGTGGAACGCCGGAGTCGAAGCAGACCCCGGAGAGGTCTGGTGCGACGTTGAGGTCGTCATGGATTTCACCGCAGGTCAGTCAAAGGCTTACGCAAACGGAAGCACGACTCCTTTTGCAACAGTCAGCCACACCATGCCCGGTGGGAAAACATATGAGGATATGGAGGGCTGGTCCCTCGATGCGGTCTGGGCGCATGGTTCGACGGATGACTTCGTCAACGTCGTGACCTTCATTGATAGGGCCGCAGTTGCCCTCCCTGTGACGAACCGATTCGATGGCGACAGTCTCGTTCTTCCCCGTCTTGGGAGGTTCGACATGAAGCGCGGTGCAAACCAAGTCAGCACTTGCTCAATCACCCTCCACGATGACTTCAATCAATTCAACACGACTGCTCTGACGGGAGGGGATATCACAGACGAATGGAGTCTTCTGATGTTCCTTGATAACGAAGACCGTGTGCATTGGTCTGGCGTCATCGAGAGCGTATCAACGACGCAGAGTCTCAAAGGCGCAGTCACAGACACCGTGATTCAAGCGCGAGACTCCTCGTCTGTTCTCGACCGCACTCTCCCGGTCTGGGAAGTGGGGCAGAACGCCGCCTTCTCTCTCACAAACCACATCTCGATGGACGCCACTCTCGCAAAGAAAAGCGCGGAGACGGCGGCTATCCGAGACACATTGATGATGGGTGCTACGCCACTCATCTCTCGCACAGGTCGTCTTGGCTACGGCAAGAACGACACAGACTCTCACACTTCTGGCTATTCCGGTGTCCCAGATGGACGCACTCAACTGTATTCGGGCAATCCGATTCAGATGTATATCAACGAAGACGGCAACGGGCCGAACTCCGTCGAGGAGCAATGGGCTGGTCTGGGTCGCCTGCACGATAGCAACTCCACGAAATACGTCCGTATTTTTGATGTGCATAAAACTACCGGGGGATTGCACGTTTCAATCGAGTGGAATGACCCAGACAACGCTCCGTCTGGTTCGATTAGCACATACGGTCCTATCACCGTCGGTGGAACGGACGTGGTTCTAAGCGGAACTGCTTATGACGGGACGTATGCGGTTGATTCGATGGCCGACGGAAACATGGGTTCCACAGGTTATTTCATCCGCGTCAAACTCACAAGCGCGGCCACCGCATCATATACGGCTTTCGCAGATGCTTTGTTTGAGGTGGATAGCATCAAGACTATCGTTAGCGATTTCGAGGGAACGGGGGAGGCTTTGGTTCTTCTCGACCTTGCTTCTTCATATGCGGTCAACATCGGCGACCAATATTTCATCTATGATGACCTCGTCCGTGGGCATCTGATGAACGAGCCTTTCACGGTCTATGCGAAACACCAAGATTCGGACAAGTTCTATGCTCTGGTGAACAACGACAACGCCCCAGCAGAAGGCGTGACCAGACTTCTAACAACGGGCTACGCTATCCCACAGACAAACATCGGCGGTCACAACTTGAAAAAGCAGGCTTTGGTCTATCCCGTTCTCTATAAAACCGGAACACCCGTCCCCATCCTCGATGACGAAATCGAAGCGGGTCGCGCAAAGCACCGCAACGTTCACGCTCGATGGATGCGAGACCTTCCGCTTTCCCCGTGGTTCCGCGCTCAGTTTGGCGTCATCGCAAAGACTCCCCTCTGGCGAGCAGGCACAGGTAGCCATACGCACAGGCCCATTGCACCCGCAGTCATCTCGTTGTTTTCTAACTTCAACACAGACGGAACAGTCAAGACCGGCTCTGTCCTGAATGCGGACGTAGCGGCAGGCGCAACGTCCATCGTTTTTGACGACCCTGCGATGTGGTATTGGTCTGCTCGTTCTGGTTATGAGGACTTTATCGTGGACCTCCTCGATATCAAGACCAACGAAACGGACTTCGTGATTGGAAGTTCTTTCTCGCAACCATCATCAAAGGTAATCGCTTGGAACAATACCGCAAAGGCGTTTGACTGCACGGGTCATGGCTTCCAAGTAGGGGAAGTAGTTGTCTCCGACGCATTCACCGACTATCAGTCCAATGGAGTGTGGGTGGTGCATGAGGTCGTCAGCGCAAACCAATTCAAGGCATGGCGACACGATGGCTTCGTTGCAACTCGCAACGCTTTCGCCTACATGAGGGACAAGTATAACGGCTACACGACAGGGTGGTCGTCCGATGCGAGCGTCTGGTTCGAGGACCCCGACGCCATCTTTGGGTCCTACGAATCTTATAATTCTCAGTCCTTCTCAAATCAGAACGGCGTTGCCTACCGCGGCACAACGACTCTGTCGGGCGTCAAGGGCGTTAAGCGCGCGTGGGATGCGGATGCGACCATCTATTCTCTGCGCCAAGTGGACGAGTCGAATGGCTATAAGCATCTCTTCGTTGCGTGGGCCGACATGCGAAACGACGGCACGGCAGACGCAGATGGTGGGCATCGCAAGAACGACTTTGGACTCATCCTCCCGACTACGCGAAACTACGAGGTCACTCTGTCCTTTGCAAATCAACTCGACTCGGACGGCAATCTCGACGCATTCACAGACCTCAAGGTCGGCGAAGACATTGATATCTGGTCCCTCGATGCCGAAGTCGAACCTTATAGCGCAGGTGCTTGGTCTGCCCTCGACGGTGGCTCAAACGACGAGCCTCTGGACGACCGCTTCCACAATTGGGAAGACAAGGGCGGAGCCATGATGCTCGTTGATGCTTCGCGCTTCTGGAACCTCAACACCGCCGCAACCGGCGGTCGAGTCGGCTATGAACAGGGCGGAGCCGTGGACTTCGGAGACTACGAGACCCCCACTCACGGCTTCCCTTACCTCATAGACAATTATTGGCTGGAAGCCACGGCGACGTATAAAAACACAGACGGGGGAGACAAGCCAGAGAAACACCCAAATGGTCGTCTCTTCATCAACGACGCAACTCGTCCCGTTGCTTCTATCTCAGCAGGCGCAACGAAGGTGTATCTCGAAAGCACAGAGGCCTTCGACACAGACGGCATCGGCGTCATTGTCTGCACAGGTGGCTCTGACCGCGATGCTGAGAAGACGCTGTTCTATTACCGATGGTCGGGTAAGGGAACAGAGACAGTTCAGGGTCTTGAACTCTCATACCTCGATAACGTCTTCATCACCACACTTCCCGTTGTGACCGACCCTCTCGACGCAGAGGCGCAAATCAAGGCCAAGTCTTCTCTGTATGGAAATGGCTCAGACGTGCGGATTGGAAGCAACGAGGGCGCAAGCACAAAAAGCGACACCAACTTCGACACCGTGCGATTCTACAACACGACAGCCGCGCTTTTCGGAATGCGTCTGATGATGAGCGTCAGCGGCCTCATCGAGACACCAAACACGGCTACGTTCTTCAGCGACGACAAGATTCGCTACCTTCAGAACCTTGCAACCGCTTCTGCTTGGACACAGAACACGGTTCTTCCCTGCATCTCGGACATCAACAACGTGCCGATGACCCGCAACTTTGGCTCTCAGACGGATGCTCGCGGCCAGACATTCCTGTCCATCGTCACAGACATGGGAGGTCTGGATGGAAGCGGTCTGGATGGGACGGTTGCGTCTCTCGCTTGGCTCATCGGCAGGGATAACCGTCTCGACTTCCGACAATCTTACGACTCCAAGCATACGCTGAATCGCAACAACCTGCGTGTCTCTAACCTCAGCACTCAGAGCGGTTCCAAAATCACCAACGTCCGCGTGTATTTCAACGGCAACACAGACTTTGCAGACCACCCCGAACCTTCCGGCTCAAACACTCGATGGCGAGTTTTGAACTTCCCAGACATCTTCTCCCGTGCTGAGGCTCTGGCTCTTGCAAAGCAAGAATACCTGCGCGAGTCCACATCCCGAATCAGCGTCACCGCTGAAGTTCTGCGAGATGGCGGCAACATCATGCAACACAATGGACGATACGGCTACGTTGCTGACGTCTTCCGCAAGGCACACAACACCAAGAACACTCACGACCCCGGCGGTCGTGCCGCCGCTTGGTGGACAAATCGCAACGCTGGTCATCCTTTCTGCGGAGTGCAGAATGCGCTTGACTGCGCCTCTGCTTCAGGTAGCATTAAGTCCTCGACAGACCAGACGCTCGCTCTCTGGATGAAGAACGCTAACGCCACCGCCGTCTATAACTCGGCCCCGTATAGCACCGGCACATACGCGCCAATCAAGTTTACAGAGAGAACGATTCTTCCCCGCACAGTCAGGACAAATGGTTTCTCTCTTGACGAGTCATATGGAATCACCGCCTCCCTCACTACGGATAGCAACGGCGAATACGTCGTCGCCATCGGCTATAACGACGGAACCAACGCATATACCTCGACTTCAGCCGCAGGTCCGTTCACGGCGGCAGGCCACTATGAAGCAACGGCAACACACACAAGCAACGGGGACGTCATCAGCGTCGTGTTCTATTGGGGAGGAACGCAACTCTCCGACGGAAACAGCGCGACGATTGGAAGCACGTCCCTGTTCGTCGTGGACGGACACCAGAGTCGCACCGACGGCGTCGGCTTCTATGGCTTCTATGGAGCAAACTCTCTGTCCTACGCGGTGCAGGTCGTGGATGTCGAGAACGGTATGCCTCTGGTCAGCGAAACCACGGGGAACGAACTGCGTATTGCTATTACCGCTGAGGGGACTTCATCAAGTCCTACATATCGTCTCTTCCTCTGCGATTATGATTTTGCAGACACCTCAACCGCTCCCGCAAACCCTACGTTCTCCGAGACGCTATCCGGCTCATCGGATGTAGCCATTACGGAAAACGGAGTTGTCGCTCTAACAGTCCCGTCGTCTTATGACTCTGATGAGCGAGAGGTCTTGTTCTCCGTAAACTTCGACTACCTCAAGGAGATTTCTCGTCTTCGTTGCAATTCAGGCCCCGTCGGTGCTTCTGGGACCACGAACAACGGACACCTCAACGCCCACAATGTCCAAGGCGATAGCACCTATTCGTCGTTCTCGTCGCATTCCTTGTTCCCTCTGGGCGCGCGCGAATACAGCGATTTCGGCGACATTGCCGATGACCGAGCCGCATATTACGCTCCCCGTCTCCACGTCGTCAATGACGTGAATTACGTCCCTGCGACAACGCTGGCCTACACCGACGACTACCTCGGCCTCAGCAACGAGACAATGACCATCAAGAGCCTGAGTTGGAGTCAGGATAGCCGAGACGTCGAGAAGGTCAGGCTCAACCTTGAGAAGACTGAGAAACACTACGCCTATAACCTCGCCGCAATCTTCCGACCCGGAAGCAACGGCGGAGGTGGAGGTAGCGGAGGGCCGGGGACACCACACGCACCGCCACTCAGGCCACCGATTCCCCCGTTCAGGCCATCGCCGGGTCTCGGTCCTTCTGTCGGTCCTCTGCGAGTCTTGGACAATTCAAACAACATCGGTGGAGGTAGCGTGTCCAACGTCGGGAACTTCACGGGGATGTCCAGCAACGACATAAGCAATCTCGCCTACCGCAACCTGAACGGCAGGGCTTCTTTCGCTAACGACGTGGGTGCGGGTGGAGCGACGTGGGGCGTTCTTGGTGCGGCCAAGACCGGCTCTTCTTCGTCTTTCAACAGAGCGATTGACGGCGTGGATTCGCAGATGGCGAGTGAGAGCGGGGCCGCGATTATGACGTCCGATGGATTCACCCTCGCCGGAGTGTCCTCTGGTGACGGCACATACGCAGGCGAAGAGCAGACGCACTCCATCAACGTCCGCGTGCCGAACGACGTCTCGACGTCTGGGATTGTGACTGTTGAGGCCATCATCACGCTTGAGGGAAGCAACGCCGGGGAAATCACCGCCACCGTGGAATGCACGGAGACGGCGGATTCCCTGAGCCGTGCAGTCAGCATACCCGGTCCTTCGACCAGAGCCTCGTTTGTGCTTATCAGCGGCAACCTCAACGGTGCTGAGACGGCAGGAAACAACCTCAAGGTCAGCATCACTCGGACGCCCAACACCGGCAACGATAGTGCGCCGTTCTCGTCCATCGTGGTCCACAACGTCACGGTCTCCGTGCGTCGTCTGAACCTGCCTCAACAGGATATGTCGGCAGGCTCCCGCAACATGCTTCCGTATTGACGGGGGGGTGTCCGAGGGAGGTTTGAAGACCGAAACCACACGGAGGAGAGACAGATGAGGCGATGCCCTCCCTCGGACAATTAGAAGATGGACTGTTCTCCTTATCAATCCCACGGTTCTCGCAGACTCTTGATTCGACGGGCCAGAACACGACCAACACCACGAATCTGTTGCAGGTCCCTGATTCTGACCTTGCTCCTAAGCATCTGCGGGAGTCCGCCAAACTTGTTCAGAAGGTCTGTCGCCACGGCCTCCGTGACGCCGGGAATACCCATAAGAGCAAGGAGGCGTGGGTCCGTAGGCATAGACTTCGTGCGTTTGGGAGGCGTGAGTGCCTGAGCCATGCGCTTCTTCGTGTGCGAGACACAGAGCCATTCCACGAAATCGTCCATCGAGTTGAACTCAACAAGCCTGATTTTTGGAAACTGTGAGTATAGCGTCATCTTGAAGGACTTGACCACTCGGTTCATCTTTGCGATTTCACGGGCGACTTCGTGACTCTTGGGCTTACGGCCTTTGAAGAAAGGCTTGAACTGCGTCCCATAGACGGCCAAAAAAGGTTCTTCGGAAACCTCGCACATTTCAGAGAGTTGGTGGTTGATGGTCCGCCCGTTCCTACCGATGCCGAGAATGCTACGGTAAAGGTCGTTGATTTCCTTTGCCTCAATCAGCCACTTGCCGACCATGTAGTCGCCGTGGTTGAGCCTCTTCACCACGACGTTTCCCTTCGGGTCAGCGCGCCGGTCGCCCGCCGCCAGATACAGGCGATGAATCAGGGCTTCGTTTTCCCGGTCATCGCAGTAAATCATGTTGTGCGATTACGCCAACGACTTTTAAGGGCCACCACAGAACCAGCAGTTCCCGTCACAGAGATTGTGTTTGCGATACCATGCTGGCCCCGGTGCGTTGCGGTAGTGTTGCATTCCACGGACGTATTTTCGTGTGACTGCGGCGTTATAGTCAATCCAACCCAGACCCTCGATGAAATCGCAGATGTTGTCTGCAATCTCGTTCTTGTCCCCCTCACTCAGAGCCTCTGGGTCTGCGAACCACCTGAGTTGCTGAGACATAGTCTGCACCAGAGCAACGCGGACGTGGTGCGGTGGGTTGCTCAGATGAATAGCACGGTCGAGACAGGTCGGCAGAGCGACCTCTCCTTCGTGCTGACCGACCTTGACCGTGACTCTCTCACTACGCGCCGGAGCGACGTATGGGTTGTCCGCATTCCACCTGACCAAGTCAAAGCAGGCAGATAGGTCCACCTCGCCACGGAAGGGGTCGAGGTGAGACAAGTCAGAGACGGGCCTACGTGGGATAGGGTAGCCGTGTGGGTCCTCCATGAAGGCCTGAGCGTCGGCAACGACACACCAACGCCCACGCTTGGAGTTGAACGTGCCGGGGATGCGAGTCAGTTTCTCTGGGTAGCCGACACCATCGAGGCTCGGCAGACCCTCGGCCATAGCCTTCTCATAGCGGTCGAGGTGAAAAGCCCATTGGCGGCCCCTTACAGGCCTCTGAAAGGGTTGGTGGATATGGAACCCTCTGCCGGTCGCCACAAGCCTCACATCGCCTCCCAGACGCCTTAGAAGGGATGCTACGTCAGTCTTGACCTGCTCCATAGAATGTTCGTCGTTCATGTCGAAGTCCCACCACGCCCTGTCCATGACGACAGAGTCGTAGTCTCGGAGGTCGTCAAAGTGATAGAGGGACGTATAGAGGTCGCTTCGACCATTGAGCCTGCGGACATAGGAAGCCATCGTCTGACGGTCGAAGCAGGCCTGCCGCTTTAGACCAATCTGGCGCGGGAAACTGAGCAGACTCATGCCCGCACCATCACTTGTTGTCCTTATCAATCCGATGACCACAGATGGGGCAGACGGCGTATAGTCGAGAAGGCTTGCCTTCTTCGCCCTGAAGAACGAAGACCCTCCTGACTTCAGACGCAACGAAGAGCGAATCACATTCAGGGCATTCCGTGTCCATCATATCACCACAGATTATCGAGTCCGTTCATCTCACTTTCGCAAGACATGGAGAAATCACACCAAGCGGGGCAGAAGTAATCGTTCCAATCCATATCCCACTTGCCTGCCTTCAGACCATCAGAAGCCGCAGTCAGGCTCTTCTCAAAACTTGTGATGCTATGCTTGTTCACCTTCTCAATGACGAGGATTCCCTTACCTCCTTTGCCTATGGCGACGTCGCGCTTGCTATCCGAGTCAAGCCATCCCGCCCTGCTCGTAGCCACGCGGTCCTCGTCCCACTCGTCGTTATCGTTCTTCCAACCGCACAATTCTGCGACAAGTTTGTCGTTTGTTGCATCGGGAGCAAGGTAGGCGAAGTGCGTGATTTCGCGGGTCTCGCCCATGATTTGAAGCATTCTGCGGTAATAACACAATTCCTTGCGAGTCTTGCTCATCTTGCCCTTTGACCAACCGCCGGTCTTCAATTCATAGATGCAGAGTCCACCGTCGGGATGCACAAGCAGAGCGTCAATCAGGCCCGTCAGAACGACCTCGTTCTCAGCATCCCAACAAATGCGCTTGACCTCATATTCGTCAGGCTTGAAATGTTCGATGCCCCACCTTTCAATGCGACATTGCTCAAGGAAGACGAGGTTTTCGTTGGCGTCATCTGGCCGGTCCTCTGGAATCAGGGGACCAAGCGTTGATTGCCCTTCCCAATTGTCGTAAAGTAATTCGAGGTTGGTGTGAACGAAGTTTCCGCGAATCATGTATTCGTTGGCGGGCATTCGTGTTTCCTTGAGTTGAACGCGCTCCCACCAATACCTCCGAGGACACCCATCATACGCAATGAAGGACGATTTGGATATTCGCAAGAAGTCCTTCTCGCCCGTGAACACGTCAGTCGGGTCATAGGACGAGCGAGCGCGCAGGTCCTCTGCGCTCAGGTCACTCGGATTCATCGTCAAGCACTCCCCCGTGTTTATTCCAACAATCGTCGCAATATCCCCAATTCGTGCCGTCCTCGTTCTCAAGGTAGCAACACGTCAGATAGGAGGGATAAGGCCCCGGCACTCACTCTTCCTCCGGCGCGTAGTCGGAGAGCGTTCCGTTGGTTGAGAAGTCGTAGTCCTCAAGCGTGGTCTGGTCGTCATCAAAGACGTGACCGCAATACGGACAATCGCCATTGTCTTCCACGCCCTCAAGCAGGGGGATGCGGATTGTGCCTTCACACTCAGGGCATTCCTTCTCCTCAATCAGACCCTCGCGCTGAAGCATCTTCAGAATCAAGGTGTTGTGCTTGTCCAATTCACCGATGAGCATACCGATGTATTGATTGACGCTCTGCGTCATCTCATCAAGTCGTGCTTCAATCTGTCGAATCGTGGGCTTAGGCTTCCGGCTCATGGTCTCCCAATGACCGACTGTCCTATTAAACCCCTCACAACCAATTGAGGTCGCCGACTCCGCTTAGGGCGTTCTCAAGAGGCATGTAATTCCATCCCATGACCTCGTAATACGGCCTGACCTTCTCATACACAAACTTGCGTGCAATGTGCTGATAGCCGACCTCCGCGATTCCCTCGATGTCCGAAGGCTCGTCAAACGCAATGTAATTCCCCTGAGAATCAAGCACGACGTCGAAGTAATCGCCCTTTCCGTAGCCCTTCCCGAGGTTGTCGTTCGCCCACTTAGCGGCGGCTCTTGCCTCAGATAGCACGGCGTAGCGGCTCAGGTCATTGGTGAGTTTCCCCCTCATGGAGACGTCCCTGACGCTCATGCGCTTGTTGACCACGTCGTCAATCAAGGAACGTAGGTCTTCTGTGACCTCCGCCTCTGTCTGGCCGGAGAGGATGCCGTCAATGACCAGACCCATAGCGTTCTTCATGGCGCGGGGAAGACGCGATTGCTTCATCTCAATGCCTTTCACATACCTCTCTGGCTCATGGAAATCACCGTCGGTCCACTCGACCAGACCACAATACCTGTTTTTCGCAAGGACAAGGAAACGGGACGACCACTTCTCAAACTCCGTGACGATTGGCGACATTCGCCTGTTGATTTCAGCAAGGGCGGCAAGGCCTTGCTCCGGCGAGGGGACCTCCGCCATGATGGAGTCCGTGTGTCCGTAGCGGACCTTGAAGCCGAGGTCTTCCGCATGGTCACGCAATTCGCCGAGCGTCTGCCTCGACGTATATGTGATAGCCGCCGCGATATTCGGGTGATACATCCCAAACTTGGAGTCCCCTGCGACTCCATACATGGAGGCAACGAGGTGCTTCGTTGCGTTCTGCAAGACGTCATACCTGCGGCGCAAATCAGGCGTCTCAGCGGCCTTCATCTTGGACTTATATTCGTTTCTCAGGTCGGTCATCTTGTCCATCTGACGGCAGAGAAGACCCTTCTTGCTACGGTCAAACTTGATGCCGTTTCCGCAGTCCTCTCCGTCCTCGGAGAGTGTCGTCCAACAGATACCGTATTTGGCGACGTTGCTATGATACATGGCTCGGACGTCGAAGATGCCGATGTTGCTATACACCCCCGGCTCTGGGTCCATGATATCCGCGCCTTGGTAGTCTTCCTTCTCAAACTTCGGAGAAGAAGGGATTCGCAAATCGAAGTCCTCATCCCGCAGACAGAGGATGCTGAACATCCGAGTGATGAAAGGCGTCATGCGGAGGGGACAACCGACGATGCGCTGAAGAGCCGTGTGATATCCGAGGACGTCCACAAGGTCGTTCAGACGCGGGAGCAGAGCGACGTCCTGACGGGCGTAGTCGAGGTATGTCCCAATATCCGTGTAATAGGTGTCGTGGCCGTCCTTGAGGGGGACCTTCTGCTCACCGAGACAGAATTGCGAAACCGCATCCAGAGACATTCCGGGTAGTTGTCCGTTCTTGATGGTCCACAGTTTCTTGAATCCGACCATGAGGTCGAGGACCTTCCGTCCAACGATGGGCTGCGCCCAATCCTTGAAGTCCCATCGCACGCGGCCCATAGGCGAGAGTTTGTTCGCCGCACTTCCCATGCGCTTCAGCAATTGCTGAACGTCAGCATTCACCACGTTCCATCCCGTGATGATATCGGGGTCGTGTCCTCGCATGAGACGGGCCACGTCGTTCAGCATCTCTGCCTCGTTCGCCATGCACTTGAAAGGCCGGTCGCCAGAGACGACTTCCTTCTGCCCGTAAGGATGCTCTTTGCAGGGCAGAGACGTGTATTTCCCCGGCTCGACATCAGGGTGTGTGAACCACACAAACTCGCCGTCCAAAGAATCTCGCACGACGACGATGGTGATTTCGCCAGAGTCCATCTTCCATTCCATATCGAGGAACCAGACACGCTCCTCATATTCGGGACACTCCCACCCAGAATCAACGAGGACGCGGGCTTCCCACGGGATATTCGCTTCCCATGTGTCCATGTCCTCGCGGGCCTGTCGGAGGTATGCCTCATTTTCAAACTCGACACGGGAAAGTTTCTCGCCATAGAGACCTGTATAGCCTCCCTCAATCTTCGTGCCTCGCGCCTTCCAAGCATCCTTCTCTTTGACGAAGCAATAAGGCTTCATGCCCTTGCCGAGACGATTCTCGACACGATATCCGTTCTCGTCCCTGTATCGGACGATGACCTCTGAACCTCGGCCTCTCTCCACAATCATGTCCTGATGTAGTCGTGGTGTCCTCTTAAACCCACTCGACGTCTTCAGCGAGGCTCACACCCGCAAGCCTCTGACGGCAGACCTCTGCGCTCTCTGGGTATAACTCGATGAGCGTTGCACTACGTCCACAGATGAGCGCGGCTTCGCCGGTCGTGCCTGAGCCTGCGAATGGGTCGAGGACCCAACCGCCCTCGTCTGTTGATGCAAGAATACACTCCATAGGTAATTCGAGGGGGAAAGGGGCTTCGTGTGGATTGCGAGAAGTCGGCGACATTCGCCACACGCTGAACCTCTTCCCTGTTGCATTCCAACGATAGTCCGGTGACTTGCTGAACATGAACACCGTCTCATGCGCGGGGATAGGTCGCTTGATGTAGGACTCTTGCTGAGGGTAGGCCTTCGTCTTCCACCAGATGACCTCACTACGCAGAATCCAACCGGCCTTCTGCATAGCAAGTGCGAAACGCCACGGCACTCCAATCAGGTTCTTGGGAGCGAGTCCCTGAACGGAGCGCATACCCCACTTGTTCTTGCCTTCCTTGCGCCCCCCTTCGTGATAGTCGGTTCCGGCTCCCGTTGAGCCGTTATAGCAATCCCCGATATTCACCCAGAGGACGCCATCGTCCCTGAGAGAAAACTTCAGCGACTCAAAGACACCGACCAATTCGTCAATGTATTCGTCAAGTGTCTGATTCGCACCGACTTCCCTGTCGTCGTCACCATAGACGCGCAGACCGAAGTATGGAGGAGAGGTCACGATTGCCTGATAGAAGTCGGGATGAAGGAGACTCGAAGCGTCTTTCGCATTATCGCAGAATACCTCATACATCAGGCAATCCTCCTGTATTCCGTGTAATTCCAAGTCTTTTCGGCCACCTCAACATAGCCGTTCCGCTTGAACAACATAAGAGCGCGTGCGATTGCCTCCATGCGTAGGGTCTGACGACCCTTCAGGACTTCATTCACGCGCTCTCGGATGATGTGGTTAGATAGCACGTCGCCGACCTCCATCTCATCAATGACGGCGAAGACGGCAATCTTCCTACCGACGTTCCGCAGGGACATGACTCGAATGTCCATCCTCTGAAGCAATTCTCTGGCTCGCTCCGTCGTCATGTTGAGAGACGAGGAGACGATGCCTTGAATGCTACGCTGAGAGTCCTCTTGCGAAGACCACTCAGCGAGGTTGACGGTCACTCAAGGACGCTCCTCTGATAGATGCGTCCTTCCGGCGAGTCGAGGATGAGTGCATAGCCTTGGCCCTCTTCCTCGTAGGAAATGAGCGTGAATAGCACCTCACCGTTCGGAATGACGCTCTCAAGACCGCCGCCGAAGACGATGTTCAGTTCATAGGAGCCTTGGAGAGTCCCAATCTGCGTGTTGGTCTGTCCCTTGAGAGGCGTTCCAACGACGACGCCGAGAGCGTGGTCCATAGCAAGCAAGCGGAAGGTGCTGACCTTCTGCCCGTTCATGTTGCCGTCTGCGATTGCTTCTCGCAAATCGCGTCCATCAACCGTGACGGAAAGCACGGCTCCTCTCTCGGAGCCATCGGCCATCATGTATGAATCGGACCTCACGGCCTTCATTCTGTCTTGCGACATAGACGCCCATTCGAGAACGGTCTCGGAGGCATGTGGGAAAGCGAGAGCGCGGTTGTCGGCGGACAGGCTCGTCTGCTTGTTGGAGGACTTCATGCGGAGCATATCGCCATCCTGCTTCAGAGTCACCTTTGCGGTGTGTGCCTTCAAAGCACCGAGCATCTTTTCAATGTCGGGGATGATGATTGTCTCCTCGTCCGTGCTTTCGCACACACCAACGAATCGCGCAACCGAGGACTTACCGTCCCTCACAACCGACGTGGTCGTCATAATCCCGTCGCTCGTCTGCAAGACGCATCCGATGACTTGGGGAATCGGTTTTCCATTGACGTTCGCCATGCGGCGGGTCCTCTTCAGCAGGTCAGTCAGGTCGTTCACTTCAGCCTTCATTGTCTCACCAATCTCTCCATGTCCGTATAAACCTCGGCACTCTCATGGAGACCGGGCCTGTTCCGCATCTGCGCCGCACACATCTTGCACGTCACAGGCGACATATGCGTGGTCTCGCGCAGGCCCCTGTGTAGGGATGCGCCGGGACCACGGCACATGAGGTAGCCCCACCCTTCGTGGGACATAACGGCGTAGTGCGTCTGCTTGCGAGGTCCGGGTTCCCAGACCTGTGCGATTCTCAGAGAATCACTCCCACTTCAGCATCGGCAAGCCGAACCACTCGACCTTGCCGCCAGAGACGCGCAGGACGGTATGGGTGTTCCCCAATTCCTCCTGATTGAAGCCCTTCATTTCCTCGATGGTGGCGCGGATTTCCCAATCCCCGTCCTCCATCTCAGGGTCAGCACGGATGCCGGAGGCAATGTCTCCCGCCTTCGTGTAGCGAGCCATGAACAATTGCTGAGAGAACATTCGCATGGTTCCCTTCTCCCACTCTGGGACTTCTCCGACCTTCATCAGGCCCTTCTGCCCATTGCCGAGGTCTGCGAATTGCTTCACGTCCTTCAGGTGGAACGTGAAGAACACGGCGTCCACCGGCAGTTGATGTGCGCGGGACATGACGTCTCGGAACAATTGATTGCGAATCCGCCACTCCGCTTGGTTGAACTTGTCGCCGTCAGCGACGTTCACGGGGTTCTTGGAGCGGTTCATCAGAACGTCAGTCATGGCCGACTCGCACCACTTCAGGAACGTGGAACCACCGTCAATGATGACGGCTCCAATGTCGCCTTCGGCGGCTTGCTCCGCAATGACCTTCACGAAAAAGCCCATCTTGTCCACAAGAGCGGTCCAATTGGTCGTGTTGTCTTCGTGGAAGATGGACTCGTCCATCTCGTCAAAGAGGGGGACAACGCGGATTCGCGGGTCTCCCCCGTAGGCGTGGGCCACCGTCTGCACGGCGGAGTTGTCCACGTCGAGGATGACGATTTGCTTATCCGGTCCGACGTGCGCCCTTGCAATATCAATCGCAAGACCCGTCTTGGCCGTGTTCTCCTTGCCGACGAGAGCCATGCGAATGACGTTGCTTCGCCGCTCCTTGCCGAACAGAGAGCGGTAGTGGTCGAGACCGAAGACCTTCGGCTCTTCCGCAGTTTCCGCCTTTGTAGTTCCCCAAGTCATGTTCACCAATCCTCCCCTGCGACTTCTTCCTCGACTTCTTCAAGTTGAGCAACACCGACTTCTTCGACGGCCCACCAACCGCTCACCGCAAGGCGACCGTCGCCTTCACGGCCCGTGTAAGGAGAGCCGACGGCCACGATGACCGAGCCAACACCGAAGGTGACGCGAGAGTCCTCTTCCTGAGCGACATAGAGGTCGAGAGGCGGCGTAGCCGACGTCAGGTCCATGTCTGCACAGGTCAGAATGTAGCCGCCGTTCTCACGGGGGTCAATGTGAGCGACCTCAAGCACGACACCGACGAGAGCATCCCACTTCTCCTTGTCGGAGAGAGAGGCGACGTAGTCGTTGATGCCGTCGAGACCATCGAGCATCTTCATGTGGGTAGGGATGAGGCCCGTTCCATCAGGCATGAGAGGAGCCATCGGGAAGATGTTTGCGACATTGCCGTCTTCGGCGAAGGCCGTGACGTTGTTCTTTGCATACAGGCGGTCGCCGTTGCGGGAGACGGAAGCGGCCACACGGCCCGGCGTGAACGTCGGGTGCTGAGTCTTCGCAAGGTCCCCACGGAAAGTGAAGGAGAAGAGGCTCGGAGCATCCGTCGTCCCGCTCTTGCGCCCGAGGAAGAGGCAAGTGCGCTCAAGGTCCTGAGTCGCACGGGCCTTGCCGTAAGCGTAGTTTGGCGAGCCGGACGGGTAGGTCGGCGAGGACTTGTTCTCGATGCAGACGAAGAAACCAGAGCCGTCGCCAATCTCCGTCGCCTGAGCAGGCAGGGACGAAGTAGCCACCTCAGCAACGCCTTCAGCGAAGGCGGTCTTTGCGAGCAGGCTCGGGTTGTGGACGTGGGTATATCCACCGTTCACGTCGTCGTGCAGATAGAGACTCACAAGACCCTGTGCGACGAGGTTGCGCCGCGCTTCTTGGGGGAGGGGAGCGAGCATCTTCTGGTATTTCGCATAGAAGACCTTGCCCCAATCCTTGTATCGCGGGACGGAGAGGAACATTCCTTCCATCATCGTTGCTCCGCTTCGCGTCAGACGGATGCGCTCGGCACGCATTTCAGCCGCCGCCATACGCAGAGTCTTCGTGTCCATTTCAGATTCCGGCACACCGGACTTTGCAAGCGCAACCGCCTGCGAGTTCTTCACAGACTCATGGCGAGCCATGAGTTCCTGCACCGTGCATCCGACGTTCTTCGCCACTCGTTCATACATCGTGTTTTCCATCATTCCACTTCCTGTGTTGTGTTCTTCCCATGTCGGGTTGTCCTATTAAACCCCGCTCCAACCGGAAATCAACCGGAACAGGTTCCAACGGACAATGTCTGGGTGGACGCCCATGAGGACGTCGCGCTCGCTTGTGATGCAGGCGTCAATCACGTTCATGCGGACATGATTAGGGATTTCGCTTGTCGTCACTTCCTCAAAGAGGGCGCGGATGAGAGGGCGGATTTCCATACCGGAGGTCTTCTTGACGCAGAGGTCCACGGCCTGCTCCTTTGCGGCCAGACGTAGGATAGCACCCGTGTCGAGGTCCGACTCAGACAGGGACATGATGAACGTCTCGCGCTTGTCTTCGGGGAGAGCGGCGTAGGCTTGCATACAGCCGATAGCGTTCCTCATATCACCTCTATGCGCCCGCACGATATTGACGAGATGGGAGCCTGAGATGTGGAGGGCTTCGTCCATTGCGATTTGCCGGAGGCGAACCTGCATGTCCACATCCGTATGTGGTGCGAAAGTGCGGACCTGAGCGCGGGATTGAAGCCACGGTCGAACGAGGCTCAGGTCATTGCATGTGAGGATGAAATAGCAAGTGGCGTTCTCCATCACGCCCTTCAGAGCGTCCTGTGCTTGAATCGTCAGGCGGTCTGCCTCGTCAAGGAGAATGATGGTCTCCCATCTGCCTGCCCTCGTCAGGGGGATGAGGTCTTCTTCGACAAACTCAATGCCCCGCGTCCTCTTGGAAGAGGCGTTGAACGTATGCAGGGTATATCCGAGCGAGTCTGCGAGCAGACGCGCCGCAGAGGTCTTGCCCGTCCCCGGCTCTGGACTGTGGAAGAGGAAGTGCTGCATTGGGGCCTTGCCCTCGCAGATGTTTTGCAATTCTGCCCTGAGAGCATCCTGCGAAACGAAGGAGTCCCACTCATCGGGACGGTGTTTCTCAGACCAGATAGGCGACTTCATTTGCAACGCTCCTGTTGTGCGGCGACGTAGTCGGCGTGTCGCTCTTCCATCATTTCATCGAAGCACTCCTCGCAGAGGTTGTGATGCACGACGTCCACAGAGTCGCAGAGCATACACATGGAGATGACGTCCCCACCACGACGGACGACATAGCGTATTGCTTGAAAGACGTCCATCAGAACCACTCCTCGACATGCGGCAAAGCGGCTTTCAGAAGACCATAGGGACTGCGGCCCGAAGTGTTGATGAGTTTTGTCCGCATGGGGAAGAAGCCCTGCGTGAGGACTTCATCAAGTCCGCTCATGTCCTCGCTCTGATGTTTGCGGACAACCGCACCACGCTCGTTGAGCGTCTGCTCGTCCGCATAGAGACGGAACATGATGCCTTCGTTCGCAAAAATGTGTTCTGCTTCGTTTGCGTAGCGCACGTCATCCACGATAGCGGCCTCATAGCCCCGCTTCTCGACGTATTCTTGCAGGCGATTCACCCAATAGTCGGGACCGATGAGGTCGCGCTTGCCTTGACCCCATGCTTGCAGAAAGGGGCGTGTAAGTGTCTTGTCTGCGGATTCCAGAGCGTCCCAGAGGAAACGCGCTTCTGCCCTCTGTTGCTTGTGGAAGAAGGCCTGTGATACCTCCTGACGCACGGCTTCTGCGTAGGAGACAACGGGCAGGTCGAAGACCTGAGAGAGTCGGGCGGCAAGCGTGGACTTGCCTGTCTTCATAGGTCCGGCGATTCCAATCAGTCGGGTCATCGGTCCTGACTAAGGGCCTTCTCCTTATCAACCCGACGAAGGCAGACAAGACACGAAGACCACCTGTCCTTGATTAGACGCATCTGAGCGCACGCTGAACACCTAACCGCTCTGGATTTCTCCGAGGCAGTCATGGTCGAATACGGGCGTGTGTATGCGAGGTCTTCCTTATCTTGGATGATTTCATCATCAATCGCATAGACGACATTTCGCACACGCTCACCGTCACCGACCTCGACCTTCTCTGTCCCCACCTGCTTTGTCTGCACGTTCTTGTCGAGCATGGCGGTCAAAGACGAATCGCTCGGGAGAACACGATATTCACCGTCGGTGCGTAGGATTGAAGCCATCCTTGCGCGGGTCATAGGTCCCTTTTCCCAGAGGATTTCGGCGATACGCCTTCTGATTCTGGCGTTCGAGTTGGTCCGCACAGAAATAGCAAGCCTCGCTTGCTATTTCAGGCCCACTCATCAGACATTCCTATGAACGCCGTCCCGACCTCTGAAATCTCTGGTTGGTCGTTGAGGATTACAGGCTCTTGTCTCTTCATCACAAGGATAGCCATAAACTCCCGCTTGAATGGGAATAGCAACCAGAAGAACGAAAGTGCAAAGCAGACCCCAGCATCCATCACAACCACTCCTGCTTTGTCTGTTTGCGTTTCTTCGCCTTCTTCGGCATAGTGTCCGGTGCGATTGTGCGAATGTCGTTGCCGACAGCATGGTCCATCTCTGCAATCTGCCGCGCATAGACGTCACTCTCACGGAAGCCGTGGGGAAGAGGGTCTTCGTCTCCCTTCTTTGCTTTCTTGGGGAACGTGGGTCTTCGCACGGGTTTGCATTGGAAATGAAGGGCGGCTACCTGCATTTCCTGTGGAACCCATTGGAAGCCGAGGGCGGCGGAACGCCACATCTCGATGTTCCTATCGTTCTCGCGCATGAAGGCGGCGAGCAGAGGGTATGGGACTCTGCGGACCTGCGCCCAAGAGCGCAGTCTATCCGACCAAGTCAGACTCGCCTTAATCGCAGGCATGAAGTCCTCACGCTTGCTTGGCTTGTGGTCATAGATGACTCGCTCATCGTCCATCTTGGGCGGCGTCTTGCAGACGACGACCATGCGATATGAAACGACGTCGAGCCATCCCTCCATGTCCTTTGCGGACGGGCGGGCGATGTGTGCAATGACCGTCAGGTCTGGGACGTTAGGCGCACAGATGACGCCCTCGCCCTCGACGTAGTGACCGACGCGGTATCTGGTCGCATCATGCGTAAAGATGAGAACACCCATCGTCTTCCCCTCCCTCGACACGTCGGTATTCCTTCGTGCCGGAGCCGTTGCGTCGGCTCAGGAGACTGCCGCGCCTCTCCATAGCGGTGAGGTAGCGACTCAAGGAATAGACGTTGATGCTCATGCTACGCTGAGGCAGACACTCGACTGCGTGTCCGAGAATCTGCTCGCAGGTGAACCACTCGCTGATAGTCCATGACTGCACGGCGGCTTCGACCGCAAGTCCACGGTAGCCTTTACCCATTCAGATGTCCCCCTGCGTCATGGCGTCAATACGGGCGACAAACGTAGGCAGAGCCTCGATGGTCTCTTGCAAGAAGCCTTCTGCTTCGGCCTTGAGGCCGTCAGAGGCATAGCGGTCGTTGACCACCTTCGTCAGAATCTCACCTGCGTCGAGCATGTATTTCTGCACGAACGCGAGGAAGTCCGTCCACAGAGCGTCGTCACTCACAGGCGTCCCTCCCACAGATAGCAGTCTTCACACTTCCCCTTATCGAGGTCTTCCATAGGCACTTCGGTTCCACACTCCTTACATTCCGGCATCATCATCCGCCTCCATGAGAGACATGAAGGGTTCCTCCTCATAAACCCATCGCTCAAAACGCTTCATCTGGGATTCAGACAGACCCCAGATATCTCGGACGGTCTTCTTCGGGATTGGGTATCTGCCTGCATACCAGACCACGCCCGCCCGTGTTAGCATGGCGCAGAGGCCATCGTCCAACATGCGCCGCGCGATTTCCGGGTATTCGCTCTTGGGGATTGGGCGTGCAATCAGTTGATTGAAATGCGCCCTCCACTTGACTTTCTCACCTCTCATCGAAACCCTCCCTGATTATTCGCATTGTTCCGCAATACACACGCTTCTTGATTCCATCCACAGTTCTGCTCGTTTCGCACTTGGCTTGTCTGGTGTATGCTACACGCCCACACCCGCGACACTCGCGCCAATGCGGGACGGAAGAATACCCCGACATAATCACTCCTCCGGCCAATACCTCAAGACACGCATCGTTCCGCAGGTAGCCATCTTCTTCGTCTTGCTATCCCAGACCCTATGCGCGTTGCTGATTTGGTAGTTGGTGTGACCACAGGTATTGCAACGACGCCATCTGTGCGAACGAGGTCTGCCGTTAGCCATCCAGAGCCTCCCATTCGCCCGCTTCAATCGTGCGTGGGCGCATAGCGGCAAGTCGCAATTCGATTTGGTTAAGGTAAGAAGGCTCCGCTCTGAGAACATCAACAAGGATTCCCATGACGCCATTGACCTGCTGATTAGCAAGAAGGAGTTGCGAATCAACACCAATCTCTTTCTTCAGAGTTCCAATGAGTTTCAGAGAAGAGTTGGCTTGTCCGACAAGGCGGGTTGCATTAGCAAGCCATTCGGCGTCAATGCCTTCAGCATCCTTCTTCGCCTCCCATTCGTCAAGCCAAGTCTGGATGCGGGAGAACACGTCCTCCGCCATATCGAGCGTCGTGATTGCTTCACTACGCGCACGCTCGACGCTCTTCGCCTTGTCCGGCTCATACGCGATATGGTCGCCCATGTGTTCCTCCACGATGCCGTGAGACCAACCATTCTTCGCTTCTATGTAGGCGGGAGTCATGTTGCCGCTGAAGATTTGCACCTCCAAATCTTCTCGGTCGGGATGATTGCAGAGAGGACACTCCGGCGTCTCAAGGACCCACAGGAGCGTCTGCATTGCTACCTCGTCGCTCTCGTCGGCGAGCCTCTGTTCGATGAGCCACTTCGACTTCATGCTACCCACCAGACTAAGACGTCATATGAACCCAGCGACTCGCTCAGGAACACACGACCCTCTTCGCGGTTATGTAGGTCCTTGGCCGTAGCAATCCTGTGTGTCTGATGATGAGCGCACTCAAACATCTTCGTGCTACGCATCTTCTGTGTAGCAGAGTTGACGTTCGGCGGCTTGCGACTCTCATCGTCTCCCACATTCTCAAGCAACCATCGTGCCGTGCGCCTCTCCCCCGTCTCGCTGAGGTATTCGTGGACCATGTTCACCCATCCCATGTATCTCCGAGAACGCTTCTTCCGCGTCACTCGTCTTCCTCCGGTGGCTTACGCTTCCAGACGTATGCGGTATTCTTGTTCGGACGACTTCGCAAAAAGCGTCCGTCCATCTTCAGGTGAAAGGATGCCGACGATTCGTTCTTTGGGAGGTTGGAGAAGTGATACCTGCGACCCCTGCAATTCTTGATGTCCATGCTAAGAATAGCACCGACGGTCCATTCTCCTTCAGGCATCTGCTCATAGACGGCATCACGCCACCTAACGTATTTCTTCTTCATTCGTCATCCTCCGGGTATCTCGTCCCTTTCAGGCCGTATGTCGCCCACTTCCCACCATAGGACCCGACCTTGCGAAATCTCTTCATATCATCGAAGCGAAAGAGTTGAGCAGTCGTCTGCTTTTTCTTAGGCATGAAACGCGAATGCACGCGCCCAGATTCTTCGACGCGCTCGAAGATGCGTGGTGCAGGTAGTGGTTCTCCCGCACGACCCAATTCATACGCCGCCGCATCGAGGAAGCGAAACCACTTCGTCCCCCTGTGTCTCGTCTTCTCTGTCCTCAATTCGCATCACCCCACTTGATGTCGTCCTTCAGGTCCGGCATCCCGAACCTACACACGACACCCCTGCGACCGCGCCCTTCTCGCCGAGGCGAAAACTCCGTGAACCAGATTTGCTGATGCAGGTTGTCCTCAATCCAACGCTTCGCCGCCTGATAGTCGTTGCCGCAGATGAGGCGAGCGACGTCTTTCACAAGCGCAGAGCGAGGAACGTCCTTGTCCCAGAACGTCGTCTTGATGAGGTGAATGTCCTCATCCATGACGTTGCGCCGCATCTTGAGCGTAGTCTCAAGCAGGTTCTCCAAGTCCTCCGTCAAGGGGATATCGAGGACGCCTCCCATCCATTCGCCCTTCATCATGTGGTAGCCAATCGCAAGACGGCGGAACAGGTCACTCTCATATGAGCGCACGGACTCCTTCATCACCCAAGCGTCAAACTCGGGACTGAAACGGACTCCCGTAGGCGGGTCAAGCATGACCGCCATCTGCCGGTCAATGAACCACTTGCGAAGTTCCATCGTCTCGGCGGCAAGGCGACTGCGCTCCTCCCGAGGCATAGAGGCTTGCTTGGCCTGAGCCTCTTTATAGAGGCGTTCCTTGTCCTCATCCATCTGGATATCAATGATGAAGAAGCGACGGTCGAGACCAGACTCAAGGTCCATACGTCCGGGCTGAGTCCCGCCCCAGACCGTGTATCGTGTGTTGTATCGCACCCATCCATCACGCATACCCTTGTTCACACGACCGGAATCAAGGGACGTCAGCAATTGATTCTTCATATCAATAGAATGGTCCTTCTTGTTGGCGTCAGAGACAGAGGAAAACTCCTCGAAACACAGGAAGCCGCCGCACAATTCGCGTGCGAGAGGACGACCAAGCACACGTCCCTCTTCGTTCACAGACCCGAACATACCGGCTTCGGTGATGGAGTTTGGTCCAATCATCGTGCGAAAACCAACGCCACGGAAACCATCTCTGTTCCAGAGCAAGCCCGTTGGCTCGGCACAGAAGAGGTCAATGAGGACGTTCTTGCCGGAACCCTTCATACCTCGCATGAGAATGTGGATGCGTGTATCTGCAATCGAAGAGCGTGGGGTATAGATGGGAAACTCTGTGTGTCTAAGAGGACAGTCCTCGATGACGAAGTGGTCATCTTCCCCATCACGCGGGGCAAAGTCGCACATGCTACACTTGTTGACCGTGTTGAACATATGCGCGCCGATGCTCGATAGGAACACCGGAAGTTTGTCTGCGACATCTATGATGTAGTTTGCATCAGCGAACGCCTGCACACGGGCGAAGATGTCGGTCATCCGAACATGCCTCCCTCGTAGCCACGGTTCTTCTTCTGTCGCCGCAGTTTGCTCATCACCTCATTCGCCATCTTCGCCGCCTCTGCTGCATCGGATGAGGCCATCTCATATAGACTCTTCCCACGTTCGATTGCTCCTTCCGTGGGGAAGCCGCAGTCTTTCAGGGCTTCAAGCACCACCCCGAAGGAGGTCTCCTCAAGCGGCTTTGCCTGCACACTCGGACCGTGTGCGGGCATGAGCATGATTTCAGCACCGCCCTTGATACGCTCAAAGATGAAGGCAGGTAGCCACCCCCAGAGGGGCTGAAGCGTGTCGTCTTCTTCGTCACCGTTCCCAATCAGGGACGCAGGTATGACTTGCACGGTCTCGGAGACTTCCTTGCTGAGGATATGCTCATCGAAGAGGGAAGTTGTGAGCGTCGTGAAGACTTCGACTCCGAGGTCAGCGAGCATCCGCGCGATATCACGCGCGGGAGGGTAGTTGAAAAGCCAAGCATTCTTCTGCTGACCCACATCGTCTGAAAGACGTGCGGGTGTGCTAATCTCGATGATGAGAGCATGTCCTACGCGGAAGACGGACCAACCAACGAAGCCACGTTCCTTGAGGAGCGTATGCGGGACGCTATGCACATGCTTGGACGTGATATGTCCGATAGGTCGCGTGTCCTCCACAAGCGACGACGCAACCACACCGGGCATGTGGTCAGCACCCACGGCATCGAACAGGAGCGCGTGCGTGATACCTTCAGGCACGCCGTCAAACCAGATGAAGTCAGTCTCGCCGATGGTGTCCACTCGTCCCATGCCCTACACATGAGGCCCTGTCCTTATGAATCCGCCTATATTTCCAAGTCGGAGAAGGAATGCAGAAAAAAACAATCGGGGCACAGAGAGCAAGTCGGTGTTATTCTGTCTAATGTCTATGGGAGTTAAACCTTAATTCTATACAGAATAGGATGACGACATTTGTTTCTCCGTCTTAGGAAATTGGACAGAATAACATAGAAAGGTCCGCAGTCATGCGGTTTTCAATTTCCTTATTCTTGCTCGTCGCTTGAAAGAAAAGCCCAATCGTGTTCCAGAGCATCCCTCTCAAGCGTGAACATCGGCGCATCCCTGTTGTCGCCAGAAGACAGATACCTGCGCTCGGACATGGTGTGCGATAGGAATGTGATGGCGGCTCGCATATCAGAGGGCGCGGACCACCTATGCGGGCGCAAGTCGCGCCCGTGCGGGTTATACGCGATAGCACAGACCCTATCCTCCGTTGCGAGAACAAACTGAGGATGCTCGCCAAACACCGAGACATCCCGATATTCGAGACCTTCCTTCCCTCTGAAGGGGAGGTTCAACGTGCGATTATATCCCGGTAAATCGGCGTTATCAATGGCCTGAGTCGTGCAATCTCGAATACAAATCGCAGAATAGCAGACATCCACCGTATGATAGTCGTTCGGTATTTGCAGACCATCAACGCGCGTGTATTGGATGAGGAGGTCTTGGACTGCGCTCTCATCAATGAGCGTCTGTGCTTCCCTGATGAAGGACGTGACCTCCGGCATGAGTCCAGACATGGCGGCATTCACGGACGAGCGATACATCCCCGGCTGAATCGCGTCGAAGAAAGCCCAGATTGCTTCATAGCCGTCAATCGCAACGTCGTGTTCCCCGACTTTCAGCAAAAGAAACGGAGAAAACTTGCGCCCTTTTGGACTACGTCTCCATGCGACAAAGTCGGTGACGGTGATATCCGAAGGCTCGGTTATCAACCACTCTCCGGCGAGCCGGAATGTCTGCATGAAACAAGACAGAACCTTTGTGGTTCTTAAGCACCACGGAGATGCGTCTTGATGAAACAGGCTACGCACCACAGGGCCTCTGCGCCCTCAGCGGACACGACAGGCTCCATCGTGCGCTCGGGGAAGTCGTCGTCACAGTTAGCGCACTTCGCCATAGACATAAGATGTGCGGACTGATTCTTCAATCCCACGCTCGCATGAGGTAAGCGTCTGTTGTGCGCTTGCGAGTCTCGGCCACAAGGCGCATCCACTCTTGCACTTCAACCGTGGCGCATGAGAATGGTGTGTTGCCCTCACCACGGACGCAATAGTCGTGGACGCGGAGGAAGGATTCAGCGAGGGAGCAGGGCTTACAGACGAGCATCTGCCCGTCGAACCTGCTGAAATGCTTCTGTCCTTCCATCTTCTCGCCACACATCATACATTCTTTGCTCATTCGCAACACCTCCAACAGGGCTTCGGTCCGTGCTTACGCACGTCCTCAAGCACGGAGATGACGCGGGCAACCCCGTGGACCTCGATGGTCTCATCGCACATGGGATGCTCGCATTTCAGCGTCAGATGTGCCGTCTCCGGGCGCATCTTGGGAACGAGTTTCTTCTTCTGCATCATGCTTCCTCCTCTTGGCGGGCTTCGCCGATTTCCACGATGAGGTCTATGATTTCATCGAGAGCGTCGGCAATGCGTTGCATGTCCTCGGCTTCCCGTGGGACGCGGCAACACACGGCCTTCGACGGCAGAATGCGTTCAGGCTTGAGTCTCTGCGGGTTCTTCCCTGCGTATTGGTCGGACTCCCAGACTTGCTTAGGGAGAACGGCGGTCCCGAAGGCCCTGAGACCTGAATGGTCCGAGAAAATCGAATACACGAAGACGGGCATATAGCCGTCCTCTTCGTGCATGTTGATGATGTGCAAGACCCAATTCCTCAGTTGCCGCAATTTCAGCAAGGTTCCGTCGTTGCACATGCTCCTGTAAGACGCGCCGGTCAGGTCGCTTTCCAAGCGGTATTCGATGA
>Ga0070750_10000167_pt1 | contig 33685 bp, 43 predicted proteins | sample VirMetDEL_Nov_24_FD_77013 | JGI IMG/M metagenome (GOLD analysis project Ga0070750, IMG submission 77013) | Aqueous microbial communities from the Delaware River and Bay under freshwater to marine salinity gradient to study organic matter... | ecosystem: Environmental > Aquatic > Marine >...
CCACTGTTTCCACTACCACCACCGCCACCTGCGGCTGAGTATGGACCTATGCTTGTTGCTTGACCGTTATTGCTTGGGGGTGCTGATATAGGACCTGTTCCACCGGCACCTATAGTTACTGCGGTTGATGACACAGTATCATCTCCTCCTGTGAGTTCCCAAGTAAATACATCACTGAGTATTTTGACTTCTCCACCACCACCGCCTCCTCCACGGAGACCGGCTGGGTTTGAAACTATAATGGAACTATCTCCACCACTGCCTCCACCGCCTACAAGTAAGATGTGTTTGATTGCGCCGTGTTCGTTGAATGTAATACTACTGTTTGATGTAAAAGTAAGTGCTTTTAATCTGTCAGCACCATTACCGATGAAACTGGCTGTTCCACCACTTATATTTGCTGGTTCTTGATTACCTGCTACAAAACTGGCACTTAGTGGCATTACGCATATCCTTTACTTAAAGCAAAGTAGTAAACTGAACCATCGTAAAAGAAGTTTATGATATCAACTTCTGCTGGTGTTGTACTTAGTGTATTCAAGCCTCCTGCCCATTTTATATTAGCACCTGTTGTAAGTGCTCTTGATCCAGTGCCATCTTGTGTTATTATAATAACACCACTACTACCTGCCGCCGCATTGGCTATACTGTTTATTGTTATAGCACCTGTGGCAGTTAGTTTGAATATACTACCATTTGCTAAATCTAATGTGCTACTGATGTCACCACTTTGGTTTCCGTGACTAATAACTGTTTCTTGGAACTGTTTTAGTGTTATATCATCAGCACTGATACTTGCTACACTACCGCTGTTTAATCTTGCGTCTACTCTTGCGTCTGTGTAGTATAAGTTTGAGGAACCTTCACTTAAATCATCAGTATCTTTACTGCTTATATCTAAGTTTGAACCAGTTTGTAAGTTTACTCTTGCGTCAGCACGGGCATCTGTGTAATACAAGTTTGTGCCTTCGCTGAGGTCACTTGTTGATTTGTTTGATAAATCTAAGTTACTACCTGTTTGTAGATTTACACGAGCATCTGCTCTTGTGTCAGTATAATATAAGTTTGTGCCTTCAGTTAAATCTGTTGTGCTAAACACACTCATATCTACTGCTACATTGTCAGCATTTACTGTTATACCATTACCAGCACCTATATCAAGTGTAACATTGCCAGTGTCTCCACCGCCTGTTAAACCACTGCCTGCTGTGACACCACTGATTAAATCAGTATCGCTTAAACTGAATAAACCTGTGCTATTGTCATAACTTATACCATTATGAGCACCTAAACTTGTTCTTATGTAGTTTTGATGATTGCTGATATCACTTACTGTTCCTGTAACATTACCTGTTAGATTACCTGTGAATGTATCTGCGTGTATACCTATGCTACCATAGTTAAAGTTTGTGTTAGCACTATCATATCTCCACAGTTGTGTTCCACTGTTGGAGCCATCTTTATACATAAACAAGTCATCACTGTTACTTGGTAAGAACCAACTATACATTCTGTGAGCACCACCAACATATTTGGCGCCTCTGTTTATAAATGTTATTGTGGCAGTTTTATTTTCATCAATGTTTGTGTTGGTTGCTACACCTGTGTTTAATCCTGTTGTTAAACCACTGTCAGTATACAATGTAAATATTAAACCATAATCCAGTTTAGCATAATATGTGTTACCATTTACTGCTGTTCCAAAACTACCACTAAATCCATCTAATAATACTTCGTCGCCGTTGGCAAAATCTGCTGGATATGTGTTTTGTTTAGCATTCATCTGTGATCTAACAGCATCACCGGCACTTACAGTACCTATGGCGTAAAAGTTTTGTTGAACTTGAGTAGCAGTTGTACCTCTTTGATTATGTTCACCCCTATCTACATTTATAGTAACATTAGCAAAGGCATTGCCATTACGGAATAAACCCAGTTCTATATCATTGCTAACACTTGCGTTATGTCCGCTAAAAGCATACAAGGCACTACCTTGTCCTGTTGCTTCTACAGTTCGTGCTACAGCATATTTTTGTAATGGTGCTCTGTTTTGTGCTGTAGTATTGTTTTCAAGTGGTCCTAAATATACTTCTCCACCACTTAAATGTAAACTTGTAGAACTCTTATTAGAGTTTTGGAAATCACTGTCTGTGGCAATATGCTGTCTTACAGTTGAACCAGTTGCTTTGGATAACACAAAATCTGTTGTTTTATTTGTGCCTTCATAATCCACAGCATAAAAACTAAGTTTAGAAGAAGGATTGTATGTGCTTGGTGATGATAGATTTTGACTTCTACCCCAAGCCATAACACGACCTATTTCTGTTCCTGCTCTTGGATACTGTAGTGATAAAGGCGTATCAACATCACCTTCGAAACTACTAAACATCAATCTTGGACCTGCTTGTGATCTAAAGTTACCTAACTCGTTTTGAGCACTAAAGTCTGTGAATGCCCCTAATCCTACTTGTGTTACAGGTAAGTTTTTAGTTGCGTGGTTAAATCCTAAACTTTCTGCTTTTCCGTCCCATCCTATGTTTAAGCCGTTTACTTCAAAACCATCTCTAAATGGTCTGTTACCTAACTCAGTTTCATTACCTATAACAATACCACGAGGTGCTCTAAATGTGCTTTCGTCTTGGTAAGTATCTCCAGCAAGTGTGCTTTTGCCCATTTTCCAGTATGATCTTCCAGTAAGTAAGTTATTTCCTGTCATACTAAAGTCTTGTCTATATAAGCCGGCACTATAACTTAAATCATCTAAATCAAACTCAACATTGTGATTTTTTCTGTTTGTGCTTGGAATAGCAAAAAAACCTAAGTCTACATTGGACTTTGGATTACTGGGAGTACTAATCCATTCACCATCTAAAACAACCGCTCTTAGTCCTGTGGTGCTATTATAAACACCTTCACTTACTGTTAAATAAGTACGATTTGTTATACCATTTACAGTATCGCCTGTGATATTAGCATCTGCTACATCATTTAGTGTGATTGTGCTGTTTGCGTGATCAGTACTGACAACATATAATGGTTTTTCATTAAATCCAGTAACACCATATGTGCCCACAGGATCTGCTTCTTGTGTTATAACTTGTCCTGTTCTTATATTGCTTTGTATAAATCCACTTATGTCATTGGTGTTTATATTAGTATTGCTGTTAAAGTTAAAATCTTTCATTCCACCGTAACCAGTAATAGTAAGTGTGGTACTACCTGCTGTTGCGTTATATATTATGTTGTATGCCTCGGGTATAACATTACTGCTATGTGTGAGAGTTCTATTATAGTCTGTGGCTTCTAAACCTTCCCATTGTAGTTCACCGTATTTGAATACGCCGTCACCAATACTACCACCTTGACTGTTAGGCGCACTACCTTCTACACCTGTTTGTGATAGTTGTATATTGTCAGCAGTTATTTTGTATTTGTCAGTGAGGTTGATTGGTCTTGCTTCTGCTGTTTGACTTAGTGTTGTGGTTTTACTATTAGTTGTAGTTATAATACCACTGTTTGTGATATTACCGCTGTCTATATTACCACTTAAATATAAGTTTGCTGGGCCATATGTGGTTGTTGTAGTTGTGCCAGTTACATTTTTAACAACTGGTGAACCTGCCGGAGGATTTATATAAACATCTGTTGTGGCAGGATGAGCAGGTGTTACTAACCCACTGTCTTCATACAGTTCATAACCATTTTCGTGAATATTCCATTTTGTATAATATGGACTGCTGTCATTTATTTCTGTAGCACCACTATTGATAATGCCTTCTACTTCTATATAAGTGCCATCACTGAATACTTGCGAACCGTGTCCACTTAGTGTTAGTATATCTGCCGGTCTTCCACTGTTTTCGCGTGATATTATACTTGTAATGGCTGTTGAAGCATATACATTTGCTATAACTGATCCTGTTGGATTTACACCCACAATAACATTAGCATTCATTACAATGTTACTGCCAGTGTTGTTATCTATAGTGTCAACTTTAAGTGTATCTGTTACAGTTACATTACTTGAACTTATAGCATCACCATCAACAAACAGATTGTGATATGTGCTACCGTCATTTGTGAATGTCCATCTGTTATCTGTGGCATTCCACAGCACATATACACCTGTGCCATCACTTTTGTTTATACCTAAACCACCATCTACATTACCGTGGGTTGTGTAATCAGTGTTTAATACGATGCCGTGTTCGTTAGTATATAATCCACTACCAACTGTACTACTTGATGTTTGTATCCAACTGTCTGCGCCACTGGCACCCTTGTTAAATATTATTTTAGGATTTTGACTGTCTTTTGCTGTTACTCTTATGTTATCTTCAAACTTAGTATGATCACTAAACTCAAATCTATCATCTGTTTCATTCCATTTGAGTTGAGCATTTGCTAAACTACTACCACTTCTGTCCACAGTGATAAAGGCATCTCTTGCTGTTACATTACCATAGTTTAATACTATTTTGTTATCTTGTAACAATAAATCTACTTTTTCTACAACATTTAAGTTGCCTTCTACTTCCATATTACCTGCTACAGTTATTGTGTTGCCTGTAAGTGGTGTTATGTTGTTTGTTATTATATGTTGAGTAGTGCTGATATTACTGTTTGCTTGTAATGTGCCTTCTACAGTAACATTATCTGTAAATGTAGTTGCTACTTTTGTATCTGCTAAATCGCTAAATGGTATAAAAGCACCTTGGTCAAAACTCCCTTCATTATTATCTACCCAACCCATTTTCATTGAGTAGTCAGTTGTGCCGTATCTGTTTCTTCTACTTGCTAAAATACTACCATATTGTGCCGCGTTATCTGTGCCTATAGCACCTAAACCAAAGTTTATTCTAACATTGCCGGGGGTTGTATCACTGTTCCAAGTGCTAAAATCACTATGTTGGTCAGCACCTACATATAAATATCTACCACCAAAATATAAACCAGCATCTACGGAAAGTATGCCACCAACACCTAAACTTTCTCCAGTGTGTCCACCCGCAAAGTTACCATATGGTATATTTGTCTCATCACCAACTAATAATCTGCTACCATAGTTGATCCCCGGTTTGACTTGAACTGTGTCTACACTACTTGTTCCTGTGCTTGTTCCTAAAACAAGAGTATTTGAACTGGCAAACAAGTTATTGCCAACAAAATGACTACCACTTGTGATATTACCGCTTGTTTGTATTGTTGCTACACTACCACTGCTGAGTCTACTATCTACACGAGCGTCTGTGTAGTATAGATTAGTGCCTTCATTTATGTTTGTTGTAGTTAAAACAACATCACCTGTTTGTCCATTTACACTATCTACTAAACCTACATCAGCACTCCAATATAGTGTGCCATTTGCGTATGCTCTTAAACCTTGATCTTCTGTTGGAGCATCTATTGGAAATGTGTATTGAGTTGTTGATGTATTACCTACATTCAGTGTTCCAAATGTTCCATTAGCAGTTACAAGATTAGTAGGTACTGTTACAACTGATACCTCACCTACTACAACATTACTGTCTGTTTGATTTACAGTTATTATACTGTTTGTTGAATCTACTGTAATACTTGGATTAGAAGTAGTTACTGTTACATTAGCCATTTTCTACTCCTATGTTAAACTTGTAAAGCCACCTTGGGCGGTTGTTTCTTCTGTGGGGTCTCCAATAGGCACTTCTGCTGTATAAGTTTCTGTTATAATATATCTGTGAATATTTGTTGTTGCTGGAGAAGTTGTGTCAGTCCATTTTACACTAAAACAAGTTGTTGCTACATTACTTCTTGCGTTAGGTAATATATTACCTGTGTATCGCTGTGAAGGTATAGTTATTGTTACATTGCCATTTGAAGCATCATTGTCATCAACATACAGACTTACATTTCCTTGCTGTCCGTCGAAATAACCTAAAATCGTGCTGTTGGTGTAGTTGGGTTGTCCTGTATTGCGGTCGAACGCAACACTATCTACTACTACTGTTTGATAATCTATGTCCCAAGTATAACCTGCTACACTTGATCCAAAGTTGTATGTAAACTTTTTTTGTTCTGCGGGAAACATAGAAAGGGAGATTACATTATCTGCGCCTCCTACAAACTGTTTCCAATCTAATAATCTTGACATTTGCTCTCCTGTGGGTATAAAATATGTTACTATGGTAACATACAGTTGCTTTAGTATTTATCTATTATTGTGTTTTTAGTGTTATTACGACTAAGTATGCGTAGGATCTACTTCTTCCCAACCATAATGTTGCCAAGTTAAATATCCATCTATTTGTTCGTCTGTTGTTCCTTCTAAAACCCAATCTATCATTTGCTGATCAGTTATTTCATCTACAGGTATAAAACTCTCGGGTAAATCTTGGCTTTGATGTTTGAGATAATCGATACTTCTTGTTTCGTCAATGCTTATAGTTTGTGTGGCATCTGCGGCATCTACGGCATCTATAGTTATAGTAACTTTTGTTATCAACATAGTAGGATCATCAACACTTCTTGGTTTTTGATATCCTTGTTTGAATGTGTATGTTTTATTCCAAGTATGAAGTGCCATCTTTATGTCTCCGTCAATCTGTGGAAACTATACTCAACATTTTGTAAGTATCTTGGTCCACCGTCGCCTTGTGCTAAAATATACATACGAGTAGGAACTGTATTAGCACTGGTTTTTCTAAACATTACTGTCAACTGAGCAACTGAGTTTGTGCTACTAAAACGAGCAATACTACTCCAGTTTTCGGCTGCTGTGGAGTGATACTGAGCATAACCTGTGCTGGTTCCTCCACTTGTTGTACTACTTAGCGGTAAAGTAGGCGTAGAACTGTTATTTGTGTATTGTATATCATTACGCAACTGATAACTTGATCCACTACCGTATGTTCCGTCACCTATAACAATAGAAGCAGTTTTTACCTGTCCAGTTCCGCCCCATATTCTCACATAACCTTGATAAAACCCCGGTTCGTAACCTACAATAGCAACATCAAGTAATCTCATTGTGTTATCATACCAAGGACCTATTGTAAATCCACTAACAACATTGTGTTCACTTTCTAAAACCAAGTCTGTAACATCTATTCTATTTGCTGTAAGTTGTCCTGCTGTTATATTGTTTGCGTTTAAGTTTGTTACATTTACTAAACTTGCGTTTAATGTGCCTGTGTTTATAATACCACCATTTATACTGGTTATGCCACCATTACTGTTTCTTGTGACATTTGTATCTGCTACTAATAAACTACCTGCTGAAATAACAGTTGCGGCTGTTAAATCACCACCAGTTACAGGACTACCATTAAAACTTGCTAACACTAAGTTTTGTGATGTTAAACTACTTACAAAAGCACTATCAGTAGTTGTGCCTGTGCCACCTTTATTACTTGGTAATGTGCCTGTTGTGGTGCCACCATTTAGAGCAACACTATTTAATGCGGCTAAACTACCAGCATTTGTAACTTTAGCAAGTGTTATGTCATCTAATGTTGCTAAATCACCTAAGTTTGCGTTAGAACCACTTACAAACCCTACACCTTGTGCTGTCAAGGCACTACTAAAACTTGTTGTGCCAGTTCCACCTTGGTTCTCGGGCACCGTGCCTGTAACATCACTAAATGGAACTGTTTGACTGTCTAATCTAACACCATCTGCTGTATAAGCCGCTGATCTTGATGTAACACCTGTTCCACCCTTACTCTCCGGCAATGTTCCTGTTATTTCGCTTACATTGATTGTGTTTGCTGTAAGTCGTAATCCATTTGCGGCAAGAGTTGCTGTGAGATTTGTTATTGATGTTTCACCTGTTCCACCTTGTGATACAGGAATGCTACCACTTAATCTGCTTGTTGCTATACTGTCACTTGTAAGTTGTAATCCACCACTGCTAAGTTGTGCTGATGATATTGTAGCACCTGTTTGCCCTGCTATTTCAGTTATTGGTGTAAAACTAAGTAAACTGGTATCAATACTGTTAGCAACAATCTTGTTTGCTCCTATGGTGCCATCTGTTACTAATCCACCACTTATAAAATCTGTTTGTGCGCCAAAACTTGTGCCGTTGTGTATATATGCGGCTTGTTGTTCAGTGTTAGAAGTGTTTGTTACAACCACAACATCATTGTTTATAGGATTTCTGCCTACTTGCGTATTAAATGCTGATGTAGAAGGTGCGTTGGTATTTCCTGTGCTGTCAAAGTAAAAATAACCTGCTACCTCGGGTATTGTTATGTTTGCGGCTTCGCCTAATGCTGTAACAACTGAAGCATCTAAGTAAGCATTACTGATACTTTGTGGTATCATAGTGATGTTTAAGTTACCATCCACTGTGAATACTGGATCATTGCTGTCAATAATGGTAACAGGATTTATTTGAACATTTGCTGTCCAGTTATGTGCTGATGATGTGCTACTAAAAGCACCATAGCCTTGTTCATTACCTGCTCTTGTTCTATAATAATATGTGCCTGTGGGTAAACCTCTTACAGTAAACTCTATTTCTGTGCCATTACCAAATGTACTTGGTGTTGTTTTGTTCATCAGCAAATGACTGTTACTGAAGTTACTGGCTACACTATACCAAAGTTCTGCCCTGTCATATATACCACTACTTGGTGTATTTGTGTTTACATCAAACACTGGTAAACTCAATAAACTTCTTTCATTATCAACTGTTGGAGTAGTTGTTTGTCCTAATCTATTGAATAAACTGATATCACTGTTATCTGCTGGTGTAAACTCTGTTATAGGTTCAACTGTATAAACATCAGCATTGTATTCTAAAGCAGTGACATCCACTAATATCATACCATCTTCTGTTTCTTTTTCTACAGTTTTCATTACACGATACAGTTTATTATTCTGTCCGTATATTTCTGTTTCATACAGTTTGATTACATCACCTGCGTCTACTTGTATAGCACTAAAGTCTGCTGTGAACTGAGCAACTAAATCTTCTCTTGTTTGTCGTAACTGTTGGTTGGCCAAATACTCTGCTTGTACATTGTTATTCACAAACTCCATTCGTATTGACATTTCATTATCCGGCTCATTTGCTTCACGCAGATTGCTTGGTAATGTTATTGTTGTATAGTTGTTTTTGTCTTTTTGTTCTTTATCGGGGAACTCTACTTCAACACTATTGTAACTACCACCTAAAGCAGTAGTAGTAAGTTTTATATCACTAACTATGTTGTCATCATTGAACACAAAAGCACTCGCCAATGTGGCAATACTTTCTGCCTTGTTTGCTGTGACTTTCCATTTACCTTGTTTAGGATCAAATGTAAAGAAACTGTTACAAGCAGTTAGCATTCTGTCTAAGTTAGTTCTACAATCTTCTCCAGTGTTTGCTACACCATTCATAGTGTATCGTTTTTGTGTAGCACTTGCTCCATCTTTGTCAGTATATGTTATAAGTTCATTACTGTAAGTGTGTAAATCACTTATAGCATTCATATCAATATCTGCGTTTGATATACCCGCACCGTATATATCCGAGTTTAAGTAATCAACTATAACATTGGCAGGATTATCTAAACTGTTAGTCAGTTCATATGTCATTGTGCCTAATCCAGTAAGTTGACTCTCCGGATCGTATGTTACTTTAACAACTGAAAATATTGTGTTGCTGTTTTTTTCTGTGCTTGTCCAATGATCAACCAATGTATGAGCATCGACACTACCCCTTAGAGCATTGGCAGAGTCACCATCGCCGTCCCAAACATATACTTCTACATTACCCGCAAAATCTGTGCTTGATGTTCCATCTTCATCCACAGTAGATGTGACTGATGCGGTGCTACCATTGAATACTAATCTTTTGTCATTAAAAAACACATTGCCTAATGTTGTTGTGCCACTTGTTTTTTCTCCAAGTGTCAAAACATAAGTCATTGTTTGATTATCACTACTTATTGCGGCGTCAGTTATTATACCTTGTTGGAATGCGTGACCATAAACAACAGGCACCCTATATCCTGTATTAGGTGCCAGTTGTTGTCTTGTGCCGCCATTTAGACCAGTGGTGCCGGACGGAAAATCCGGCGCCATTGCTCTTGCTACTCCTCTACCTACTCCGTAAACTACTGCGCCTGTAATGACTGCGGCGGCTGTTGTTGCCGCAATAGTACCTGCTAATGTGCTACCTAAAGCACCGCCACCAGCAAATAACAATGCTGTTCTTATAAAGTTAAATGTTGCGGCTATGGCACTAAAAACACCCATTACTTAAACTCCAAATACATAGTTGGTTTCTATTTTGTCCCAACCTCGTTTTTCTAAATCTATCTCCGGTGAGTTTTCTAACAGAGTCATTGTGAAGTTTGCTATTCTGCCTTTCTCCACCAGTATTTTACAAGCATCTGTGTATTCTTTTAATAATCTATATCCTACACTTGTATCTCTGTAGTTTGGTGATACCCACCATACCAGTTCATTCATTATTACCATTTTAGGTATCCATATATCGGGGGATTCGATTGACATTAAAACACCTGCCAAATCATCCTCTTCACCGTCTACTAATAATAACAAACCTCTTTTTCTTATTATATCTAAAACTTTTCTTATGTGATGATCATTATAATCATCTGCTTCTGCTTTTAATCTACCAAATGGCTGATAATCAGCAAACTCTTTTAAGCATTCGATGATTTTGTCATCATCTTGTGCTGTTAAACTGTGTCTTACTTTCATATATCCTCATATCTATCTTCGTCTATTACTGGAACTTCCTCCACCACTACCGCCACCGCCTCCGCTTGTGGCGTTCTCTCCATATCCTTTACCAAAGTCAAATGCTGTTGACATAAGTGTTGCTACTCTATCCCAACTGCCATCAGTGGCAAATGTATCTCTCATACCTTGTTTATTTGTTTTTCTACCAGCAACACGGTTTTCCAATACCGTGTTTATGTTACTACATTGTAGAGTAACACTATGATAAGTGTCTTTGCTAAATGGTTCTCTTGTTTCACTTATGCTATAGTTGTTTATTATGCCTTTGAACCTTGTGTAAACTGTATTGTTTAACAATGTTCCGTCAGTTTGTATAAAACCTCTGTCTATTTGTATAGGAGCACCTTTTACTTTGCTGTTTAACACCAAACTCACATAGTCTTGGTCTGTGGGTATGCCATTAAATGTAACACCAACATCTCCATTACTTACTCTCAGTTCATCTCTTATTTCTGTGAGTCCTAAAAGACTGCCTAAAGCAGTATAACTGTTACTGCCCACTGTATATGGTTTATAAGTGTTAGCAACATAATACACATTGCCTTCTATAGGACCTAATGTTACAAATATAACTGTTTGTATATTGTCGCCTTGAACTGCTGGTATATTGGTTGACATTACTGAATAACCTCCACAAACACAAAGTCACCATCAAATGTAAACAGTCTGCCGGGGATTATAGTGTATGTGGGCACCTGTAATGCTTTTATATGAAATGTACAGTTGTTAGCCACATTTAATGCTTGTCCATCAATGTTGCTACCATTATCACTTGTTGAAGGATATATTGGTCTATGAACTGGAACATCTGCTAAATCCAAAGCAATGTCACTGCCAAATACTGCTGAAGTTACTTGATATGTATATCTGCTGTTAGCAGGTTGTATATAATCACCTACATCAAATATAGTATCACCATTTGTTATACCACTAACACCACTTGTATCTATGGTTATTGTGCTACCTGTATGACTGTCTATGGTTATGTTTGCTAACTGTTGTGTAGTCAGTGTTCCTGCGTAACCCATTATAAAACCCATACCACTTGTTGAACTAAGTGTTATTTCTTCTTCTACTGTTTTGTTTTTTGTTTGTAAAACCTGTAGCAATCCTCTGTTAGCACCTGTAAACTCAAATGGTCTATTCACACTTACTGTAAATGTGTATATGGCATTGCCTCTACTTGCTGTTTTTAACCTGTTGCTTCTACTCATTATGCTACTGGTTATAGGCATATTATCTACACTTATTGTAGATGCGTTATTGATTATTGTTTGAAAACTCATTAAAATCTCCTACCACTTGGTAAGTTGTTTGCTCCTTTACTTGCTACTGCGTGAATGAAATCGGGGTCTCTTGCTATCAAGGCTTGGAAACTTGGGGCATCTACTGCCTGTATGTTATAAGTTACACTTGTAGAACCGCCTCCCATTCTGTTATTTGGTATAATAGAACCATTGTTGTTAGGAACAAATAACTCGGGGCCGTTCTCTCCAACAATATAAGGTTTATTGTTCATTACTGGGCCGCCACTTGCTCGTTTTTTGACTGATGCTATATCGCTACTTGCTCCAAATGTTACATCAAAACCAAAAGCACCAAATATACTGTTTATCAATGCTCTTACAATAGTAAGTCTTATGGCTTCTGCTATAACTTGTTTAACTGTTTCCTTAAAGAAGTTCTTAAAACTGTCTAAGGCACTTTCGCCTTCTACTAAAGCATTTGCTAAATCGTCTCCTAATGACATACCTGCGGAACTAATAGCATCTTGGAATACCATAAATATTCTTTCACTCTTACTGATTTTTTCATTTAGTTTTTCTATAAGTTCCTCGGATTGGCCGGCATTTATACCTAATAACTTTGCTTGTTCAACAATCTGCCCTAATACAGTATTGTACTGTTGTAAGTTAGTTACTTCTCCTACTGCTTTGTTTAGTTCTTCAAATGGAGTAAGTTCATCTTTAGGCATTTTTTCGCCGAATGTTCTATACAATGTTCGCAAGTTCTTTTCATATTCTAATATTTGTTCATTAGTTTTAGCATCAGCAAATAGTTCATTTAGTTTTGCTAATGCTTCTGTAAAGGCCTCGGGTGTTCTTTCTTCTTTTCCTATACTAAGCATAAAGTCTAATATGGCTTTTTTGCTTTTATTTGCGGCTTCTTCTAACAGTTTTTGTTGTTCTCTTGCTTCTGCTATTGCTTTAGGTAATGGTGGTCCAACAAAACCATCATCTATTTGTTTATATAGTAATCTTATTCTTTCTTCTAATAGTGCTATTTCTTTGTTACTTTCACGGATATTCATTATATCCAATAAGAAACTGCCTGTTAAATCATCTTGTGCTTTTTTAAGTTCTTCTATTTCTATTCTTATGGCTTCTATAGCCTTGATAGTTGCTTCTTTACCATCTTTACTGATTTTTTTAACTAAATCTATTTGGTCTACATCTTCTAAACCTCGTAAAGCAAATATAACACTGGCAACAGCCGCGCCTAAACCTAAAGGACCGCCTAATAATCCTACTAAGCCTCTTGCCGCAATAGACAACCTACCAAAAATAGTTACACTTGCTTTTCCTACATCTTTTAGACCTACCAGTCTCATTATAGCATTTGTTGTTCCTACTGCTACACCTTTCAAACTTTTCAAAAACTCGCCTTGTCCTTTTACACTAAGTAAGGCACTTCGCGATAAATCCTTAAAGCCTCCATTTATTATATTAAATGAACCTCGTAAAAGTAAAAATGATCCTATAATACTGACTATTGCTAATCCAAAGTTTTTCATAGCATCAGTGCTATCTGCTAAGTTTTGAACAAACTCTGCTATCTTTTCTAAACTTTCAGCAACACTTGTAAACGCACCTGTTTCTTTACCAAATGTTTCAACTAAACTTGCGAAACTGGTGCTGATAAGTTGTAAACCTTGTCCTACTGTGACATCAGTTCTACCAAATGCTTCGTCAATACTGTCTTTGGCTTGTGCCATAGCATCCACAAACACTTCACCTGTGATTAAACCTTGACTACCTAACTCTTTAAGTTGTCCAATAGGCACACCAAGACTTTTTGCTAATGCTCTTGCTACATCCGGCAAACCTTCTAATATACTTCTAAGTTCATCACCTTGGAATCTACCACTTTGTAATGCTTGTCCTAACTGTAATAACGGTCCTTGTGCTTCTTGTGCCGATAGTCCACTTGCTGTAATGGCTTTGGATACTGATTCTACAATAGTTGCTGTTTGTTCACTGGATATACCAAGTTCATCTTGTGCTCTTGCTATTCTAAAGTATAAATCACCTACACCGTCTAAATCACTTCGTGAATCTACTGCGATTTGTTTTATTCTTTGAAACTGTTCGTTTACTGCTTCAGCACTTGGATTTAGTGTAAGCAGTTTGTTTTTTAAGTTTGTTATTCTGTCGCCAAAATCAACAACACTTTTTATAGCCGCTACACTTACTAAGCCGGCTACAATACCGCCTACACGGCTGGAAGTTTGTCCAAATGATTGGACTTCTCTTTTACTTTTGTCTAAACCTCTGTTAAACTGTCTATTGTCTAACTCTAATGCTACTCTAATATCTTTTGCCATTTATATTCTCTTTACTAATCTTTCGGCTATTTTGTCCATATCTTCTATAGTAGGTTCTGTAAATCCTTTTGGTGCTTGTTTGCTACTACCTGCGTCTAAGGCGCCTGCGTAAGGATAATCTGCTTTCAGTTTGTTACCTACCATTTTAGTTTGACTACGAGCATATCCTTTATCCTTAGGAGTGTTGCTACGCATTTTTGGTAATGCTTCACGCAACACATTTTTAGGAAGTTTATCTAACTTTCTCATTCTTTTTTCGAATATGTCGTCATTTACTTTCATTTCTTGCCTTTGCCTTTTCGGCTACTTCTTTCAAACTTTCTGTATCAAAATAATCATTATTCATTGCTACATCTTTGTTGTTTTTATCATTCACATACCTTTCGTATGTAAATGCTACATCAAGAATAGAAACATCAAAACTATCTGCTTGTGATATGATTTCACTGGGTAACTTTCCATATCTTTTACCCAACTGATCAACCATTAGCAAAAAGTTAGTAGTAGGTTCGCCGGGGGTAACAATATGGTTTGTTACTTTCCCAAGTGACTACTGACTAAACCCATAACTTCAGTTAGTACATCCATAGGTAACTGTAAGCCATCTTTACAGATTGCTTCACCTTTTTCGTCTAATACTAAAGCATTGATTAAATCAGCAATATCAGTAAAGTTTTCTTTATCTGCGTTTGCTAATCTGCCGAATACGGCTATTGGCTGTCTGTCGTAAATGTAGAAGTCTAATGCTTCTCCATAGTTTTTAACTATGTCTTCATTATCTACAGTCAGTTTAATGAGTTTTGGTTTTGTTGCTATATCTTTTAAGTTCATTGTTTTTTCTCCATATCTTCTAACAAGTGGTTTATCGCACTCAAACAAAAACTAAGTCTGTTTGATGCTTTTTCTAAATCTTTTTCCGCACAACGAAGTTCGCTTTTAGCCTTCGCTGTCTCCTCTACCATCGACTTCAGTATGTCCGTCGTCGAGTGATTCTGCCATATCTTCATAACTGGTTTCCTCTATATCTATATTTATTTCCTTTTGTTTTGCCTTTTTAGTATGTTTTATACTGCTATCCGGCAAATCAATACCGTGTTCTTTAGCATAGTCATCCATATTGACTGTATTACCATTTGGTAATGTAATCATACGATCCTCTCTGCCAGTCCAAACACCGTGTTTGAATAGTCTTAAAAACTTATGTTCCATATCTTCTCCTTAAAAAATACCCCCTACTGTTATGTAAGGGGTATAAAGTCTAACTACTGAAGTTATGCTGTGACATCACCTTCTGTCAAATCACCGTTGACTTCGATAGTAACTGGAGTAACCCATAAAGGCGCCCCCGGATTTACTGTAGGAGCAAGTCCTGTGATAAATCCACTACCTTCGATATATTTGTTGCCACTTACGGAAGTGCCTTCAAAATATACTCTAAAGTCGATAGATGTTTTGTCATTACTGGTTCCAAACAATCCTTTATTGATGACTGGTGAAGCATTTGCTCCATCACCAAAGAACTGGTTCTCGTCGACCACCAAGTTTAGTCCAATGCTGTTAGTAGCAACTGTTAAAACAACTGCTTCACTTTGACTGTCTAAAGTTTGGTATCTAAAAGACCCTTGATTATTTGTAACCGTAATATCTTGTAGGTTTGCCAATGTGATAGTATTCGCCGCCGCCGCTAAGTTGGCGCCTGCGTCTCCGATCACTACTGTTGCTTCAGTTGTGCTTTGGCTTACATTTATTACTGCCATTTGGGTCTCCTTTTCTTATATTGTTGTAAACCTATACTCAAATGTATAAGTTAGTATATCGCTTTCGATTTCAGTTGTTACACTACTTGTAGCAGATGTAACATTTGCCACTGAACTCTTGGCATTTAAGATACTTGTAATACGAGTATCTAAATCGCTTGGTTGGTTTTTAGCATCTACACTTAGGAAAGCATTTAACACACTTTCTTTTTGATAGATATCATTGCTGTTGTTCACAAACTGGTATGCCTCTGTTAGTTCTGTCTCTTCAGCATCTAAATACAAAACTTTCATATTTTTGATGTTTAGAGTGTCACTACCACTGGTATACGGCAGTTCTTGGCTTACAGATATGTTACCTGTAGCAAGATCTGTTTGTAGTTGTGTAAGCAATGTACTTCTAATACTCATTACCTAACTCTTGTTGTTGCTCTTTTATTTCTTGTTCTGCGATTAGTTCTAAATGACACCATACGGTCTTCATCATCGATACCATCGCCCTCTCTGTCATACCAGTCCCACATATCTAATAGTTCTTCAAACAAGTTGTTAAACTTATTCTCATAATATTGGATTTTTTGGACCTCGGGAGAAAGTTCATCACCAAAATCAGCAACTTTAGGCAGTATATACTCCTTTAAGGCGTAATATGCTGTCATATCGCTGAAATCTGCTTGGCGACTAACTATTCTGTTTGGGTTGATAGCAGGAATGTTATTGAAATCATCAATCCCTTGTCCTGTTACCCCCAAATACTGTCTCCATTTAGCACTTGACCTAATCTTTTGATTGATTCTGTCTGTGCTTTTAACAGCCAAGTCTTCAAGATACTCATCAAGAGTAGTAGGCGTATTAGGAGCATCGGCAAACTTTATTTCGTTACTATCAAATATTCTTTGATCTTTGTCGCGAATGTCTGCTGAGTCACAATAACTTGTAACTGATCCATCTACTGTAATAAACGCCATAACTAACTCCCCTTACGATGCGGCAATGCCTGTTACGATATTGTTACTTCTTAAGAAACGGATACCACTTGCTTGACCGATAAGACTATCAATCAATACTCTTTCAGCAAGAGCACTTAAACTACCTATCGCACCTGTTGATGAGATATTTGTTAGTGCTTCCACAAGTTGTAGTTCCACTGCTGGTGAAATCACCGCATAGTAAAAACCACTTGCGTCTGTTGGAGCATTTTCGGCTCTTAGTTTAGCAACTGCGTGTCCAAAATCACCCAAAGTAGCCTTTTGTGCTGACGCACCTACGGCAGTATTACCTGCGACTGCTTTGATATAGTTTTTGTGAACTTGACAGAAGCCGTTTCTCATTGTAGCAACCATTTCAACTTGGTCTTTTGAGATGTCTTCAAACTGCTTCAACTCTGCGGATCTTTTAACCGCATATCCCATAGCCTCTGGTGAGAACACTGGGCAGATATCTTGTGAACCTGTGATTGTGTTTACAAGTTCGATATTGTCTGCTGTTGAACCGTCTAATACAGCCGCGTTTGCTGGTGCTGTACCTGTGTTATTCAACATATATTTGAAGCCTGCTTCATCTGTTGTTTGTGCTAACATTCTTGATAATCTTGTTACCACACTATTTCTTACGGTTTCTAAACCGCCATCTTCTAATGCTTCCATATTCACTAATGAATAAGCACCTTTCTTTTGAACCGATAAGTCTACGGCTGTTGGTGCGAAATCGGGTAAAGTTCCTGCGTTACCACCACTGGTGATATCTGCGCCTTCACTTAAACCATCCGATGCTTTGCCCCACGCATTCGTGACTGGGATTCTCATTTTGTTACCTACTGCGCCTTCGAGATTGTAACTGTTTACAATCAAGGTTGGAGAAGGAAGTAATACAGAGTTATCGTAATATGGGATAAGATCTGCGGATACTTCTTCAAATAGCACATTTAGTAAACTACTGCTTGATACTGGCATTTTTGCCTCCTTTTAGTTTGTTTATAATGTTTTATGTTACGGACTACTTGGCTCGTAACTGTTCTATTTTTTTCATTTGCCCTTTAATCATTTCATTTGTGATTTGATTTCTTGGCAAATGTTTGTTATTGTCTCGCAATGTAACATAAGCATTTCTGTACATACTGTCTGTCTTCATTCTACCTTCATCGATAGAAGAAGCAGATTGTTTTACAGAATCGCCTTTGTCTGCGTCAAACACTTCAGTTCCTTTTTTACCAAACGGTAAGCCTAAACTTTTGCCTACCATTTCGACAGCAGATTTATAATCGGGGTTTTCTCCATCAGTTGTGATAAAGTCATCTCCATTACGAATAGCAAATGTGTCGCCTTCGATTGCGAACATATCCTTGGCTTTCATCAATGTAATAACATTTTCTTTGGCCTCGGGTGTCCAACTGTTGGGCATTTCATTTTGTAGTTTACCAATATGATTGGTTAAAACAAAATCCGTTTTTACACGGTTTAGTTCACTACGCAACTCTTCTACTGTTTGCTCTCTTTTAGCAATAGTAGATTTTAATGCTCCTACATCTAAAGTGTTGACTTCTTCGATATTCGCGGTTTGTAGTTGTTGTACAACATCTTTAACCTGCTTTAAGTCGTCTACATTTAGATCAGTTAGAATACTCTGTTCTACTTCTCTTTTGGCTTTTGCGGCTATTTGGTTAGTGTCGTCTCTTGTGAAAACTCTAACTCCATCCACAAAAAGTTTGCCATCCTTTTGCTCTACTGTAGGTCCTTTCGGTGCTACTTCAGCCTTTGCTTTGGTTGTATCCGCGGCATCAGTGTCTGTTACTGGTTGGATTGTTTCACCTCCAACAGGTGTATCTATGTCCATCTCCGACATTATTACTCTCCTTTTTTAACGATAGAAGTTTAATCGTATGTCAAAATATTAAACACCATTATCAGTTGTGCTGGAATCCAGTAACTGTTCAAGGCGTTTGCGTATTTTGTCACGCATTTCTTCTACAAATCCTGTGTCTTCTTCATAGTCGACACCATTTTGGCTTTCAAGTGCGGCTTCATAATCATTGTGATTAGCAAATGGCATATAAACTACGCCATCGTCTGTCTCGTGAGTATGATGCCCACTGCCACCTAACTCCTGTGCTCTGCTTTCTGCCTGCTGAGCAGTAGGAAAAACTTCTGCTTGGAACATAGTAGCACCTGCGAATAACTGTTGGTATGTGGTAAATGCCGACATCAAACTGTTTATTTCGCCTACTTCGTGCTCTAATGCTCTTTTGCTGTATTGTCTATTGTAACTTATGCTGAAATCTGCTGGTTTTTGACCTTCTGTCCAGTCAAACCATATATTGAACAGTTTCATTTCAGCATTTTCCAAGTTTTGTGCCTTTCTACGCACAAATGCTTCTAACTTGCTGTCATACTGTTCCATTTGTTCGCCACTTCTTGCGGCTTTAATGAGTTCATCGCTTCTTATCATTGCGATTTCAGCCATTTTTGTAATCTTTTGTTCTACAAGTTCTCGGATTTCTGTGATTGCTTGTAGTGGTGGTGCGACAAAGTCGTAAACATAAGCAGGTGTCTCGTTACCTATACCTGCTGGGACTCTTACTATACTCCCCGGCTCTGCTCCTATGGCACCATCATTTAGGTTGTCTGTTGTTTCGTCTACTACTAATGTACCGTGTGCCCCATATGATATAACCGAATAAATCTCTGCCATATCGCCATATATACTTCTTTGGATTTGTGCCAAATCGAAGGATGGGGTTGCTCCTACGCCGTTATAAATCTTTAGGCCTTGGTAAACTGGCACACAAGGTATATAACCGAGTTCATTATCTTCTACGACTCGGTAAAAGTCCTCTATACGCTCTAAGTTGGGACTGTCTACATCGGGGACATAGTCATCTTCCTCCGATGTCCATACTGTTTCTATAGTCTCCGGTGTGATCATCCTATAGACAGTTTGAGTTTCGTCTTCGTGTAACTTTATGACTAACTTTCGTAACACGAGATCGCCTCTGCTGTTATACCCATAGTGCCAGTTTGTAACATCTAATGGGGTATGTATTTTCCATTTTGGAACTGTTGAATCTAATGGCTTTATACAACTTATCCAAACAACTCCAAACAAGAAACTCATTAAATCAACTTCAGCCATAAAGTTGTTCAAACTGGTTTCTTCTCCATCAACATCTTCTTTGAACTCTAACATCTCTGCTGAGTCACCTAATGTTCTCTGTGGTGGGTTTTTGAATAGTATGCTGTTGTATTCGCTTGATATAAGTCTTAGGTAGTTTAGATAAGGTGTATTTCTCAGTTTTTCATAATAAAAACTACCATCGTCAACTGGGTCTATGCCGCGAGTTGCTTCATAACTGCTTCTAACATTCTCTACTTTTGCTTTTAGTTTTTTGACATAACTGCCGTCAGCCGCTGTTTCATAAGTGTTTATGGTTTCGCTGGGCGTATTCATATCAACGGCGTATGCTTTGAGATATTTGCCATCTCGATATTCGACGCCGCCGTAAAATGCGTTTTTGGTGTGTTCCCAATCTTCGCTGTATCGATCATACAGATTATGAACACCCGTGATAAAATCTATGTATGATTCGCTCAAATGATTATCTCCGGATCTTTTGTTGTATACAAGTTATATTTATCAAAAACCAGTAAAAAAAGGTTGACTATAGGCTGTTTTCTTAGTATAATATATGTAAGTTAAAAATATTTAGGTAGGAGTAAATGTTAAAAATAACTAAAAAGTTCGATTTACAAACAATAAATCGATGTATTCGTAATAGATCATATGTTGGTGTGACTGATTGTAGTGTGCCTTATGTAGAGCATTTACCAAAAGACACACTTGCTACTCAAATCATATTCAAAGGTTATACAAACTATTTCCAAAAAAATAAAGACGGTATCGAATATGCCAGTATATTATGGGCCAATAAAGATATCAATATTATTAAAAAACAGTTGCTTGGTGTTTATGCTCAAATATGTAAGACAGAGCCTTCATTACAGAAAGCCTGTGTTACTGAACTACAACGACAGTTAGGTAGATACAGAGAATACAATAATAAAGCAACACAGAGATTACAAACAAGTGTGTAATGTACTTGACATATTATGTAAAGATGCTATACTATATGTATAGTTAGTTAAAAAAAGGAGTAATATATGGCTACTAAAAAAGAAATAAAAACTTACGCAAAAGAGCATAAATGTTCTATTCGCGAAGCACAAAGACAGTTAGGTGAAACACCTACAGGTAATGTCAGTGTAATGACTGATATGGAAGACTTTATATCAAATATCAACGCCGATGCTGTTATGCGTCGTGTAGATTATATGGATTACAATCAAGACATTGATTGGAATAAAGTTTGGGGATTTGGAATGTATTACAACAGCAACAAAGATGTTGGTTTTGAAAAAAGTTTTGGATTTTTTGATGATCGCGACAGAGTATTAAAATACGGTCCTATTATTCAAAAAGGCACAAAAAAGTTAGCAAAAATGATGGCCGATGACAATGATGCTAAAGGATTTTTGGAAGGTATAGAGTTTCAAATCGAACAGTATTGGACATTGGCTACTGGCTCACCTATACAACCGGAGAGGCAATATATACAAGACCTTCAAGAAAAGTATAACTTTAGTGATGAAGTTGGTAAAGAAGTTGCGGGAAGAAGTATAGCACTTAGTTGTAATATATGGTATGCCACTTGTAGAGGTTGGATACGCAATGACAACTACAATGGTTTGGTATTTAATCTAAGTAATGCTGATATCCCCACTGACTCAGTGGTTGATATTAGGTCTAATCTTTCAACATTATAGATTGACAAATAAACAATATTTTAGTATAATATATGTATAGTTAAAAATAAGGAGAAAAAACTATGGCAACGAGTAGAGAAATAAGAGCATACGCAAATGAACACAACTGTTCAAATGCTGAGGCAAAAGCACACTTTATTGAACAAGCAGTTCAAAAAGTAAAAGAAAACTATACCAGTTTTTTAGATGAACAAGATAATAACCAAGACGGCTTTAGACCCGATGCTGGTATATCAATGGCTATGACAAATGACACAGGCATTGTGATAAATGTCAGTGAGTTTGTTTCTAATGTTTCACAAACAGCAAAACAGTTCGGCGGCTTTATGTTTCACGAATATGATGACAAAATAGAAATAACCGAAACTGTGGGTCTGTTAAATGATACCGAAAGAGATTATTGTGGCACATTGTGGTTTAATGACAAAACATTAGATGCTTTTATCACAGAAATAGAAAAAGGTGCCTTCAATATTGAAATGCGTGGCACACCTGCTAAAGAAACTAAAAGTGGTAATGGTGAAAACTTTAGACCCATAATCATAGAAGATGTAAAGGTAAAAGGTTGCTACAGTGATGCTGGTAGTGATTTTATGACATTCAGTATGGCAGGTTCTGTAAGTCACGGAGACTTTGCTAAACAGTTTAGACAAGCAATAAACAACAAGGTAGAAGCATAATGATAACAGAACTAACACGAGAACAACAAGATTTCGCAGAAGAAATGGCTGATTGGAGGAAGGCAGAAGTACACATTGAAGCACTAATGCGTTTGTTCATCGGCAACAAAAACATAACTGATAAGCAGAAGGACAAAGTGTATGAAGCACTTGGTGTAGTAAGTGATTTAAGGAGTGAACTATAAGGTTGACAAATAATCATTATTTGTTATAATATGTGTATAGTTAGAAAATAAGGAGTATATATGATAACTTTAGATAAAGAAAAAGACATAGTAAAATCCAGTGTAAAAAACGAGGATTTTACTATAGAACTACAAGCAAAGTTGAATGTGCTACAACTGTTACAATCGCAGAGTATTATCCAGTTTTTCTTAAATGATCAATCTCAATCATTAAACTTGCTAAACACTATGAGAACAGCCGATTATATTGATGATCCAAAATCTGTATTGAAAAGATCTATACTTACTATAGATTATTTGTATAGACATTTTCGCGATACAGGACTTGTGAAGTTTGACAGCACAGACACTTATCCTGTAGAAGTATGTTTTGATCACGAACCTACTGTTGAAACACACACAAAGTTTGTAGAAGATGTTCGTGCTATATTTAGAACTTATACATTCATAGAACAAATAGATGTATAAAGTAGTAGCAGAAAAACCACACAGAGTTAGCATACAGTACTGGCGAGATAAAAAGTGTGCTCAAGCATACACTCGTAAGTTACAGAACACTTTTGCCAACGAAGAGTTTAGGTTAAAAAAAGTTAGCAAAACACTTGACAAACAGTCAAACGATGCTATACTATGTATATAGTTTTTAATAAGGAGTAACTAATATGGCAACATTCAAATACAAACAAGATGGCAAAGACGGTAGTCTTGCCTACCCAGCAGGTATGTATAAAGTGAGTAACAATGACGGTTCTCCCTTTTTCATACAGATATTAGATGATCTAAGTTCAAAACAGATGGAGACTTATATCAATAACAACTATGCGGATTTCTTAGAAGACTTTCCAAACGGTGACTTTGTTACTGATCTATACAGATACGCCGACATAGACGATGTTACTGATGTAGCAATGAAACAAGTTACCCGTGCGTTGGCTACTTGGTGGAATCCAGTATTGTTAGAAAGACCAGTAGATATGGATGAATGGATGGATTGGCACCAAGCAAATGGGCCGGGGAACTATACTTACAGCAAACAAGCATTAGCAAAAGAATATAAATCACAAGATGAAGGCGGTCCTCAGTTATTGTTTGACCCAGCATAAGTTTAGCATTGGTATCAATGCTCATATAGTGTGTGTAAGACTAACACACATACTCCTACTATGGTGCGTGTATTTGGATCTATATACGCACCATTTTTATGTAAAAGAGATAAATAAGTATGTTGGCAACAAGGAGAAACAATGAAAATACACACAAAATATTTCGGCGACGGCCCAAGACAATCAGTTCCTAAAGATATAGACTTAGTTACACCACATTGTATTGATATACCTAAGTGTTGGGATTATGATATGAACAAAAGTTTTACTAAACCTGTTAAACTTATACCATTTAACATTCAAAAAGCACCAAATGGTGTTGATAACTGGGTTTATTTTGATTTAGACACAGAAGATTGGATATATGAATGGTTAAACAGAATAGTGTTAGAGTATCATCACAAAGTAGGCACATTTCCCACAGCATTAGCCAAGTTAGAGCAAACAATCAATAAAAAAGGCACATACGATAGATTAAACAGTTTCAATACAGTACTAACTACTTGTAGTGGATTGGTGTTAAACCGCAAAAGAGCAACTGAAATAAAGTTTACTACCAAACAGTTAGCAGATATAGAAAAAGTGTTTGACATAGCAACTTATGTGTTACGAAACACCAGTGCTAAGAATCATATTACTGGAGAGATTGAAAAAAGTGTGCTAAACACAAAAGATATTGGCTATCACAGAACTACCAAACTGCCCAATGAAGACATTATGCGTATATACTTTACTAAAAACACAAGACTAACTATTGCGGCGGATGGTCAAACATACGACAACACACCGCAAACAATATTATTTGGTTCTAATGCGTAAAGGTAGCACAAAAATAACATTAGAAGACGGTAGTAAGATTACTCAGTTTGAACACAAATGGGGGATAGATGCTATAAAGTTAGCCAAGTTAGAAGGCGTAACCCCCGATGCTATTCATATGAGAGTTCAACTGTATGGCACACCCTTTCAAAGACGCAAAAAACTCACATTGTGGGAAGAACAGTATGGTAAACCATTGGGTCAAATGGCATTGGAAGAAGGCTTACACCCTGTAACACTTGCTAACAAACATTACAGGTTTGGTTCAGTGTTTGCCAAAACAGACCAAAGATTTGCTCGTGGTAAACACACCAAAGTGGATTGGTGGAATCAGCCAAGATATAAAAGAATGATAAAATCCACATATTTCACATTAGAAGACATATTATGAAACAACATTTAGAATACTTAAACCAACTGGATCAAAACACTTACAGCACATTTAATCTTGCTCAAAAGATGACAGTTATAAATGACATAGCCGAAAGTGTAGACTTACACCCTGTAGCACACAATAACATATATTGGACATACAATGATCACAATGCTTCACCTAATCCAAGAGCACCATACATAGCAGTATATTTCAATGCGGCTCGTGTGTTAGACAACAATATGGAAATAATGAATAAGCAGTATCTAAATGATTGGTATGAAAGCATAGAGTTTGAAGCAGGATTCAAAAGACCCAGTGATGAATGGTATGAACAGCAGGAACACAGAAAGTTAGGCTTACCACACTTAAAAGCCATAGAGATACATCAAGAAAGTATAAATGTGGATTATAACGATTTAGATAGTGTAAAACGGTTGTTTACTATGTGGAGCAAAGTAATAAACTATGATTGGGTTGGTAAACTTATTGATCCCAGTATTAAAGGACTATAGTAGTATTATTATCTAACTCTTTTTTAGGTTCGGTATACTCAATACCATCAAACTTTATACCGGCTCTCGCACACAATGATATCATATGTGGCATATCATATATGCTAAACTTATAACCTATACTTTGTGCTAAACGCCTTGCGCCTTCCTGTGTGTTAGTATTGTATTTGTGTTTTGCTTTCATTTTTTATCCTTTTTTCCAAATATTCTGTCCCAACCTTCAGCATAAGCATCTTCATTGGCATTTCTACGAGCACTTCCTTTGCCGCCGTGTGTTTGACCCAGTTTGCCACTGAAACCTTCTGCTTTATCACGCATCTGTTTAAGATGTGGATTGTTGTTTATAATCTTTTCATTGCGAACCCATTCTTTACTGCCTTTTTTAGGTATATCTGTCATCTCATACTCCTTCCTGTGCTACGCCTTGTGGGCATATATTTTTCTGTTCTGTTGTTGCGTATTGGCCAAGTTCTTTCTATATAGTAACCCAAAGCATCTGTGATATGGTCATATCCACTGCTTTTATCCGGCTGTCTTGTGCCTTCTTTGTATGTCATTTTGATTAAGCCTTCTCTAAGTTGTTTACACTTGGGGTCTATGTACAGTTTGTGTTGATTCTCATTGTTACGCAATCTGCTGTTTACTGCGGCTATACGCTCTGCTACAGGCGGATTTATACTGCCTGTTCGCACATTAAAGCCGTGTTGTTGTAATATAAGGTGGTCTGTGATACCTGTTGAAGCAGTAGTTCGCCTCACACCACTGGCATCGGGGTATACAATAACACCTCTTTTTGGATATCTGCGTTTTATCTCTTCACACATCTCATTGGTGTTTGAACTGTATATGGTTATTTCATCTATTACCCAAGCATTCTCTCCATCTTGAATACACACTACAGCACTCATTGGATCTATGTTAAAGTCCATTCCTATGTGTAGTGGTGCTGTGGGCGGTATTTCTGTCATACTCTTTATGTTGTGTTCAGTAAAGGAATAGTAACATACACCACTGTAACTCACAAACTTGGCTTCATACTCTTGTTCAAATGTTCTTTCGTCTAAATCCTGTTTGGCTTGGATTATTTCGTTTTCATCAACATTGCCACCATCAAGAGTGGTAAACTGCCAACTGTTCCAATCATTTTCACCGCCTTGACTGTATAAGTCATAAAACCAGTTTCTGCCTTTGGGGGAACCAATAAACAATGCGTGGCCACCGGTGTCACTGAGTGTGGGACGCAAAACTTGATACCAAGTATCACTGTGGATATCGGCACACTCATCCATTACTATAAAGTTGTATTTGGCACCTCTAAGTGCTTCGCGGTTATCAGCACTACGAATATATATAATGCTACCATTTTTGAGAACTATGTGTAAATCACTTTCATTTACTCGTTTTATCCAGTTTACCAAATGTAAACGGTTTTTCAGTTCGTCCCAAATAACCTGCTTTGCTTGTCGATATGTTGGTGCTACATACAGACATTTGGTATTGGGCATTCTGCTAAACTTGGCAAGTTCATTTATACTTAAAAAACTTTTACCAAAACGACGCCCTGCCGCGACTACTCTAAATCGACTGTCACTGCTACTGATAGTTTTTTGTGGATCAGTGAGTTTCACTTTTTGGTTGTTGTAGTTCGCTACCGTAACCTATCATCAGTGTTAGTACTGTGAGTGGTGTGAACCACGGATTTAACATTCCCAACATTTGACCCCATAACAGACTGACACCTGCTATGCTCATTGTGTTGATGTATCTTGTTTTTTGATTGTATTGTTCTAAGTTCATTCTCATATCTATATATCTCCGTAAAGTTGCGTTACAGTAGTATTTATCATTTATTTGTATTTTGACTCTTGACAAATGAACAATATTGTCATATACTATATGTATAGTTAAAAAATAAGAGATTATATGAAAGGTTTTATTGAAGAAGGTAGATTAAATAAAGGAGTATATGAAATAAAAGGTCCCATTACGGACTCGACATATATTATCAAACGCAATAAAGGCCCTAAAGTTGAGTTAGGACAGATCGATGCTTATAGTGTTTACTCTCGCAGGGGCACAGCAGTATATAGTGGTAGCACAATAGAGGACTGCGAAGAATGGATCGAAATGATCCACACTTTAGTAAATGCCGATTGGATAGTGGCATCGGTAGAGGAGAATGAGCATAACAGGTGTCAAACTGTTGTGGGGTCAGTAGAGGTGAAGAAACCCAAAAAATAGTTTTTTATAGACCATATATGGGGTTGACACAGATTAAAAATGTAGTATACTATATGTATAGTTAAAAAATAAGGAGTAACTAATATGAAAGATATGAAACCAAAAAAAGATATGAAAAAGATTGTCCGCGATGGGAAGGTTTATTACAAAAGAAAAAAGAAGGATATGATTTTACCCTCGCAATATACTATTAAACGCAATAAAGGCGCTAAAGACGAGGATGCTTATAGTGTTTGGTGGATTGAGCGTAACAAAGAAGTATATAGTGGTAGCACAAGAAAGATATGCGAAGACTGGATCACTGTGCTTTGTGCTGTATGTAATGCTGAAGTTAGAATGGAAGTGAAAGAAGAAACCACTGAAGAGTTTTTTGCTAACGCAAAGAAAAGAGCAAAACAAAAAGGTATGGATCACGATGGTATTGTCATTTTTGCGGCAGAGGTTGACGCAGATTAAAAAGATGTTATACTATATGTATAGTAAGATAAGGAGATTATATGAAATATGTTATTTTAGTTAAAGGATGGGGCGATGATGAAGATCGTTACTATTATGCTAACAGTGGCGACAACTTAGAACAACTGAAAACTGATACTTTCCAAGATTTTGATATGGAAGTCCAGTATGTTATTGTTGCTGAAAGAGTATATAATGCTTATGGCACAGAACCATACTTTAGTGATGTTATTGAAGAAGGCACTCTAAATCAAGGAGTGTTTGCTTAAAAGTTTTAGGCTGGGCCCACTGGGTTTGTAAAAGAGTTTAGTCCACTCTTCAGCCGAAACGGACTATAGGCCAAGGGTGCTACACCTGTTGCGTCCAGTTAAAGAGAGATTAGTCCACTCTTAGGCCGAAACGGACTACTTTTAATCTTCCAAGTTTTCGTTTAGCCAACCGGTAATCCCCGGATATCCCCACAGAGCCATTGCCAATATAACACCACCGTCAGTGATGTCTTTACCTTGCTGTCTTGCTCTCTCATAGTTGGGTTTGTGTCTTGCTATAAAACTTTTTATTCGCTTGAGAGTATCATTACTCAAGTTATCACCATTTGCTAACTGTTTAGCACGAGCAATACCTACTGGTGTTCCTGCTCGTTTAGAAGGCGGTAACTCACTTCTAACTTCTAATGCTCTGCGAGCCAGTTTACGCACATTGTTTGGTGGTACTGGCATTATATGATTATTCCAATAACAAATCCTGCTACTAATCCGCCTACAGCATAGTAATATGCCATATGACGCTCACTTAGTTCAAAACCGTCTTTGATAGTGTAATATATCTGTTTATTCTTCCGTTTCATTGTTTTCTTCCTCATTCCAAGGCAGTATGTCACTGCTGTTTTTGTCTTGTGGATTCTCCGACATTGAGAGCCATTGTTTGGAAAGCCATATCATCATAACTCTGTCGCCATTGAGAGCAGTTTCCAACATCTTTTGGCGTAACTTGCGTTTAGTGGTTTGCCTTGCTTTTGTGTATAAATCCGCGAAGTTGTTGCGTAATGTGGTTTCTGCTACTCCATAATACTCACTGAAGTCTTTCCAAGTACTAAACAAACAAGCCATTTGATAGAACTCATCCTCGGGTATAACAGTTTTATCACGGCCCACTATTCTGCCTGTGACTGTTTTTTCACCTCGTTTTATGTTTTTTACTTGATATGGTGGTTTCTCATTTGCCATTGCGACTCCTGTAAATCAGTTATACTGTATATGCTATATTTATACTTATCGTGAAGTTTTTTGCCATTTACCTTGAGTTTTGCGGTAATATTTGCGATTTGTGGGTGATTTTACTCGTTTGTCGTCGATTATCACATATTGCCGTTGCTCTGCTATTTTGGTGTCTAACAGCCAAGTCATTGTGCGTTTTTGTTGTGGTGTTGGTGCGTCTATTACACCTCTTACCCAGTTCATATGTCCTTCATATACCTGTTTTGCGTCAAGAAGTGGATTTGTTTTGATGTATGATGATCCCATTAAAACTATTTATAATAGAAATACAAAAACTCACAGATACAGCAAAATACGAAGTATTTTGTGTGTAGATGTGTGTTTTTTGAGGTATTGCGTAAGCAATACATCAGTAACAGTTACTTGCGAATGCTACGCATTCACAACAAACAAAACACAAACACTCGTTACACTCGTGTAGTTGTTGTTTTGTTTATTACTTAGATAAGACTTTATGTAGATTGATCAGTCAAGAAAACACTACTTTTCAGTGTCTTCTTGCTGTGTCTTTATGTGAGTATCACAGCCTTTCAAACAGAGGTGTTTGTTTATACATATATCAGCAATGGATTCTGTCCTTCTCCAACCTCAACGACTATACCTAAGTATAAGTTATATCTCGTGTTAGTATATAACTGTTTATGCTATATGTTTTTTGAAGTTTACTCTTCCTAAGTGTGCTGTAACTGTTCCAACCAGCCTTTTCCACTACCCAAACTTGTTTAGGTGTTATTGTGATTTATTTTGTAGGGTTCTGTATTCGTGCCTGTGTATGCCATAAGTGCTTTTGATTTTTGTTTGTGTTTTGCCGTGTGCGTCTGTGTATACTGACTCAGTGTCGCCAGTACGCAAGACTTGTTGCCAAGTTTTTGCCTGTTCAGTTTCAGTTTTAGTGCCTTGAGTTTTGTTTATAGCATCAACTAACTGCCATCTTGCTGGGCCACTGAGATCTTTGGGAACTCTGTTGGCTTTGCTGTGCTGATTAGCAATGCGTATTGCTTTGTTATGTGCTCGTTGTTGCTTTCTGTTCTTTGTCATAGTTATATTAAATCTTTTTAGTTTTAAGTTTATACAGCAGGTTGCCACTACTGTTTGTAACTTGCGTTACATTTTTATTTATACAAAACTCAAAAAAAAGAGCAGTTTTTTAAGTAAAACTGCCCTTTTTTAGTATAGTTAAAAATAAGGTGTAGAAGGCAACAAGAACTATGATATAAATGTAAACAGTGGAACCACTATCTACGAAGTTTGGCAACTTTGGATTTAATACATATTGTATTGTTTCTTTTAGGGGAAACTAAAGTTGCCTTCTACATTTTTATTTATCACATAAAAGAAAACCCGTTACGGATAACGGGTTTTCACGATAACCGAACATTTCTGTTCAATATTTAGGAAAAATCATCTATGTCATTAGATGATAAAATGGCACATTATTCAAAAACCTTGGTCTTTGTACAAGTGCTGTAACGACTATTGTTTATTCGAGTGAGTGTCTTCAACGCCGACCACAGGCTCAAACACTCTTGGCTACTGTCATTATAGAATCAATGTTATGTTGATGACAACAGCCGTTACAATAATATTTATCTGTTTTGTGGTTTTTTAGTGCGATAACAGTTCAACTACCGCTGTTATGAGTGTAGTTACCACAAGTGCCATAATGGTCCATATTCTTGTGTCCAATCTGTCTAATCTTGTGGTGAAAAATGTTCTGTTATCTTTGACTTCGTCTTCTAATCTGTGTATACAGTCGTGAATATGCTTTACATCTGTTTCCATCATTATCATTTTGCTATTCAAATGCTGATTAGTAATATTTTTAGCCATTGTCTTTGTCTTTTATCCACTGGTCTATTTCGCTGTTAGACGCAATGTCGCCGCCTGTAACAGCATCAAATAGATGATTGTAGTCTTGATGCTCACCATATGTAGTGTAAGCATAGTTTAATAGTTCTTCCATATCTTTATACCTCTAATATCTTTTTTTACCTTTACCTTTTTTCATTGGTTTTTTCTTCTTTTTGCCTTTTGAGTGGTAAGCCATCGGTTTCTCCTTATAATGCTACTTTTGTCCAAGTATTTGAATCCTCATCAAATACTGCTTTTTCCGTATAAGCAGGAAAGTTTGCCGCATCGTGTTCTAACTGCGGAACTTCTACAGTTGTGCTACTGGCACCTGCTATTTCTAACTGTTGGTTTTTATGGTATAAAAACTCTTTTGTTGTTGAATCGTAATAATAATATTCCATAATCTAATCGTTGTTGTTGTATGGTGATACAAAATATGCGTGATTTATTGTATTAGCACCTGTTGTTTGTATAGTTAGTGCTCCACTGGTGCTTGATGCCGCTATGATTTTGCCATCACCTGCTATACTGCCGCCCCAACAGTTACCCGTAAATATACTACTTACACTTTCTATTCTGTGAGTTTGATAACCAGCACTATCGGGGTCTGTGTCAATACTCAATACATCGTTTGTGTTACTTGGGAACATATATACTCTGCCGTCTGCTCCTAAGGCTCCTCTACCATATCTACCAGTGATATTACCACTTGGATCGTGTCTTGTATATGTGTTTGTATCTATATCAAAAATACCTATATCAGCACTACTCCAAGGAGTACAATATATTTTACCATCAACACCTAATACAGCATCTTGATATCTATCATTACTGCCGGAGACTGAATCACTGCCGCCACTTAGTGTTATTGTGCTGTAAGTATCTGTTGAAGGATCCCATTTTTTCCACACATTAAATCTGTATGGAGGCAAATACACTATATTGTCTTTAGGATGTTGAACCATTGGTGGATGGGCAAAACCGCTGGGGATACCGTTGTTTGCTATATTAGTTGAACTGTAACTGCCATCACTTGGATCATATACATAATGATTATAACTACCACTATCCGGCTTCATTATTATTCTACCATCTCTAAGTCCATAAGCACCATAACCATTAGTCATACCACTTATGCTGATTGCTGTTGCTGAATAGTTAGTTGGGTCTATTTCTATAATGTTAGTTTTATTGTTTGGACACAAATAAACATTACTGTTATGTGTGCTGATGGCACCACCTTGGTGTGTTACATCACTGCTTGATACACCTGTAAGTGTAGTTATAGCATAAGTTCCTGCTGAGTTACTGTATTCTAAAACAGTATTTGTGCTTCTTGGATACACTATAACATTACCATTAGGTAAACTTCCTGCGTATTGATAACTGTTTGTGCCACCACTTGTTGTGCCATTAAACTCGTATGCGTAAGTTTCACTACCGCCACTGCTGATAAGATTACTTGCTGTTTGCCATTCACTGTATGTTGGCATACTTGGATAGTTTGGATAACTACCTGCTGGAACAAACTCTGTTATGCTAACGGTGTTTGAAGTTGCTACTATGGTACCACTTACACTACCTGTTCTTAAACTTACATTAAATGTTTCTGTGCCACTAACATTACCACTGACTGTGTCTACATTGAATGTTGCGGCATCACTTTGTATTGTGATGTTACCACTTGTTGATACAAAATCATTATCTGCTGTAGTTATATTGTTTACTGTCCAATATAAATCTGTGCCACTGTTTACATTACCTGTTGCTACTGTGAATACTGAAGTATTGCCTTCTACTACACTTGATGGTGAACCACTTAAACTGTATGTTAGGACTGGTGCTACTGGGTCCTCTACTACTAAAACAACTACACCACTACCACCTTGGCCACCGGCTCCTCCGCCGCCACCAAGTCCATTAGTTCCTGTTATAGGGTGTTGACTGGATCCTCCACTTGGAACATCTCCACGGCCCCAACCGCCACCACCTGTGCCGCCTGCGCCGCCACTACCTGCTGATGTGCCACCTACATTGTCTCCACCACCTCCACCACCACCATATGTAGTGCTGTTTACTGACCAAGTGTAACCGTCTCCGCCTTTACCACCTGCTGATCCATTAGCACCTGCCTGTGTGGCACCACCGCCACCAGCACCGTGTTGGCCATTTGAACTGCTACCACCTGCTGATCCAAAACTTTGATATCCACTTGCTGTAGCAGATCCGCTACTGCCTAAGTTATCCCAACCGGCACCACCACCGCCA
>Ga0070750_10000171_pt1 | contig 33398 bp, 51 predicted proteins | sample VirMetDEL_Nov_24_FD_77013 | JGI IMG/M metagenome (GOLD analysis project Ga0070750, IMG submission 77013) | Aqueous microbial communities from the Delaware River and Bay under freshwater to marine salinity gradient to study organic matter... | ecosystem: Environmental > Aquatic > Marine >...
AAACTCAATGTGCCTGATCCATTTGTAACAATCGCCTGACCACTAGATCCATCTCCATCAGGGAGTGTGAATGTAGTTGTTGTTGTTACTGAGGATGGTGCTTGAAACTTTAGTTGATGCGAGTTGTCATCATCTTGAAATGACAATACATCTAACCCTGATGTTCCTGCTGAGAACTCTTTTAGATGAGACCTACCCTCTCTTACTGCATTATTCATGTCGGAAGGCAGTGCTGAATTTTCAGCTAGATTTACATCTCCAACCACAGTGTTATTGTCTGCGGTTGCATCGTACTCGGTGATTTTGTCTTTTGCCATTTAGATCTCCTGATTGACTAAATGTGTTGCATAAGCAGTCTTGATTGCATCTGTATGTACTGCATTGCATATTGCTTTTACTTCTGCACTTTCATTACTTATGTCTGCATCAGGTGCTACTGTGTGTCTTGCAAAGCTACGACTTATCTCTGTGCCATCTCTCTTAATGATCACTGCTGTTCTTACTTGAACGATTTTGTAATCACCTACGATTTCTATTTTGTCTTGTATTGTTTCTTCTGTTAATGCCATTTTTTATCTCCTATTATGTCATATAAATTAGTGACCCAACGTAATCTTCACTAGTTCTTATTGTTCTTTGATTGCCACTTGAAGTATTATCCATAGAGTTCATATTTGCACCAGTTTGACTTCCTCCAATTCTTGTCACATATATTGCACCAGTATTACTGCTCTCTCTTACACTGCCAGATACAGCTATGTCACTAGCTGACGTAAAAGGAAAACCAGTTATAAAGACATTAGAATTTGAGCTACTGTTAACTGCACTAAACCTAATACTAAAGTGTGCAACTACAATTCTGCCAATTTTTGTGTAACGACCAATTGAAGAACTTACAGTATATGATGGAGTACTTGTTGAAGGTGTCCATGTACCCTCTTCATAGTCATCAAGTAAAGCAGTTGCACTTCCACTAGCCGAACCACTTGCATTACCAAAATCTATACCATGACCATCAGCGACTACAATATTCCCATCAGTTAAAACTAAACCATTTGCAATCGTAGCCATTCCACCAACAGACATATCAATACGCATGGCTTCTATATCAGCCCCACCATCAATACCTCTGAATACTAAATCGCCATTGTTTTGAGATGAGCCGATTGTAAAATCACTACCACTTAATAGAAAATTACCATGAGCAGTTCCACCATTTTTAAAATTTATATCTCCACCATCTGCATCAATAGTAATATCTCCTGCTACATCTAGTGTAAAATCACCACTTGTCTTTTGAATATCCCCTGCAACAGTAACATTTCCAGTAACCGATAAAGCAGTTAGTGCCTGAGAGCCAGTGTCTACGTTCTTCAAATGTGCCATCAACTCTCTAATGGCATTGTTGATGTTTGATGCAGGACAATTCTCGGCAATGTTTATGTCGTTTATATCCGCATTATTTGAAGGAGTGCTATCGTATTGTGTGATATTCGCCTTGGTCATATTATCTCCTATTCATTCCTAAAAAGTTTGCATCCTGTACATTCTGGCCAAGTAATCCGCCATAAAATGGTGCCCCTCTACCAATCACTGGTGCTATACCTCTGGTTGTAAAGTCTCTAACTAATGGAACACCAACTTTGCTGTAGGCAGGTACTGATAATGCTGATCCAATACCTACTGTCACAGGATCAAAAGCCAGACCACCACCAAGTGCAAGTGTGCCTAACATTGACCTATCTGCGGTTCCTGAGTTGGCTAACCTTTGTTTGATTGTGTTTTGTCCTGCCTCTGCAAGCGGTTGCATTTCTGCTCCACCTCTTGCAAATGATTTTTTCCTTAATGTTCCATCCTGAGATCTAATTTGTCTTAATATTTGATCTGCTGTAAACTCACCACCTTCTGAGGCTATCACTGCTCTTTCTACTGGTAGTAACCTTCTAAAACTTTTATCAATCGCCTCTAATGCAAATGCTTGAGCAGGATTAGTTGACTTTAGAACATCTGCCATAGCTGATTCAATTGCACTGAAACTTGAGGCAATATCCAGGTTCACAGGCTCTGTACTTTTGTTAAACTTCCTAACTTCTCTTCTAACTTCAGAAATTGCTTTTTTATAATTTTGACCAGATATATTTCCTGCATCATCAAATTTGGAATAAATAATTCTATCAATTTTATCTAAAAATAATTTTTGTGCATTACCAGATAATGCCTCGGCCTCATTAAGAATTACATCATCAAACTTATCCTGCAAAACACCTCTATTTGGCATCTTTAATTTTGGCAAAATTTTGTCATATTGGTCAGATATAACGTCTGCTGTTTTTGCGTATAAATCTCTGCCTTCCAAGCCTTTTAAAACATTTTTTGTGTTCATTAATAATGGATTTAATGGCTCTAACACTTCCTGGAATATTGCTTTGTCAAAACCTTTTTTGGCTCTTTGTTTTGCACCTGTAATTGCAGAACCAACAAATGGCACTGAAGTCATGGCCTCTTCAACCTTTTTCAATCCACCACCTACAGCATCACCAACAGTAACTGGAACTCCTCTTTTTATAAGTTCCTTTGCTCCTTCAGTTGCATATGGTGCAACCTTTTGAATTGTACCGCCTGCTAAAGCACCAACACCAGTTCCTACTGCTCTATCTACTGGGTCACCGCTATCTGTTGCTAGACCGCCATATGCACCGCCCATAAGTCCTGCACTCTTTACTGCATCAACTCCTGCTTTTGCCAATCTTGCTCCACCAAACATAGCTGTTGGTATACTACCTGCTATTTCTGATCCATATGCATATACTGGCTCTTGTTCTCTAAATGATGCTAGATCACTTCTTATTGCATTTACTGTTTCATCATAGGCAGTTTGAAAGTCTTTACCTTCAGTAAACTTTGAATATAAACCTGCAACTAATCCTTGCAATTCATCTGCGGAACCTAATGTCAAACCTTGGAGTGCTGATTGAGTGATGCCTGTTAATTTTCCAACTTTGTTTTGTGTAGGTTGAGATGCAACTGGACTATCTCCTAATAATACTGCTTTTGCCATTACTTCATTACCCCAATTTGTCCATTTAGATCAAAAAATTGACCTTCTTTTAGTTTTTCTTCAGCCTCTTCTGTCGAAGATACTTTTATTGGATTTAAATAAGTTCCTACTTTTGGAAGTAAGGATGTAAACACATTTTCTTGATTGAGATTGTTTCTTTGTGAATATCCTGCATATTCGCTTTCAAGATCTTTTTGTGATTGTATTTGTCCTAATACCAAGGATTTTGAGGCATCTAATATATCTGCTCTAACTTGTGGATCAAACTTTTGACCAGTTAGTAATTTATTATAGAAATTTCTGATATAAGCAGGAACACCACCCGCATTTTCGGTTGTGGCCTGCTCGTTTTCTCTAACAACAGATCTTGGGTCTAGTGCTTTCATATAACTAAATACTAAAGCAATATCTGATGCCCCAGTTGGATTTTTCTTACTTGCAAAAGCATATGCTTTATTAAAGTTAGTAATGGTTTCTCTAAATGGCTTTGCTAATGCTGTAAATTCTTTTCGTAAATCTTTTTCTTGTGTGAATTTAGTCTTTGCATCTTCTTTACCAGATTTTTGCATATCTAACTGCATCTTCTGCAAGTCATTCATATACTGAGCCATTGCCAATTGGTTTTTCAAACTTGATTGCTGTCTACCTGCAAGTCTGTCTTGTTGATCCTGATAACCTTTTACGAATGCCTGTGATGCCAAGCCAAGACCCTCACCAAGTGTAGGAGCAGGCTTACCAACAGAATATCCACCTGCCTTTAATAGTTCAGCAGATGCGTTTAATGCACCCATAGTTCTTGGATCTGAAAAACTTGTACCCAATAAACCTGTACTTGCATCACTACCTAAAGTTTCATTTGGTGTTAATAATGTAGGTTTTGGATCATTTCCTGCAATTACACCAACTTGATTCATAGGCCTTGGAACAATTGGATTGCCTGATCTCATTGTAACATGTTTATTAAATGAAGGATTATTACCAATTTGTTTTAGGCCAGTAACCCTTACAGGTGAAGGAAAGTTCTGGTCAGCAATCAAAGAATTAATTGGTAATCCTGTGTTAGGATTTACATTTCCATATAATAAACTAATTGGCCTGTTCATATTACATATACCCTAATAATCCACCTAACAATGCTCCAGTGCCACCACCAAAACCTGCTAGATTTGCTAATTGTGCCCCGCCTAATGCACCACCTAGTGCAGACATTCCTCTGTTTCTAAATACTGGTTGTGCTGTATTTGATCCTACTGTACCGCCACCAACTAATGATAAGTAATTAGCTAGTCTTTGATCATCTACGTTTTGCTCAAAGTTAAACCTATCAATATCTGATTGAAGAGTAGCCATTGCATCAGCTTCTCTTGCTCCACCAACCTTTGCCAATTGTTGTGCATCAAGGTTTTGTATATTTGGAGCCATTCTAAGGGCATCCTGTTGTGCTTTGTAAGCAATAGGTGCTAATCCTGATGCTAATGCTGATTGATTGGCTCCTGATCCATATCTACCTGCTTTAGAAAATCTACTTTCAATTGTGTCTACCACTGGCTGAAATGCCATACTCATTAATGGATTAGTTCCCATAAGATTTTGTTGCACTACGTTTTGCGATTGAGCAGTCAAACTGTTTGGGTCTAATGCCCTGTCTCTAACCATATCAAGTGCCATTTCACTTTCTGGAGAAAAACCTACAGTAGTTGGAAATGGATAAAAATTTGGCTCACCTGTATCATATCTCGACTTTGCCTCACTTAAGCCATATTCTAAAAATGGCTTTGCATATGCAGGAGGCTCAACTTGAGTGTTAACAGTTTGTTGTCCACTTCTTCCGCCTTTGCTCATTTATATTTCCTTCACTAAAGTTATTGATGATGGTTTGTAGCTTTTCAAAACTCTTTCCCATCCTTTTCTGCCATTGATCTCAACACCTTTGCAGGCATATTGTTTTGACCAATCAACAATCTCTGGTTCTGCTTTTAGCAATGTTTGCAAGTTGCCACCTGCAAGCCAAAATCTTAAAACCCTGCGTTTAGGGTAACTTACTATTTCTGTAACAATCGCACTGTCATGGTATGGCCAGAACTGTGCATCTCCTGCCTGGCACATTGCAAATACATCTTCTGCGGAATGACTATTATGTGCATACCTTAATGCATCATTTATCCATTTTGTGCATCGTGTAAACTCATCCAAAAATGACGTAGTCAAAGGATCTTGTGGTAGTTGCACTAGCATGATTTAATGTTGCCTGCCCTTTTTGTCTGCCTGTCACATGAATTGTTACAGTCGATGCATCGCTTGTTGTTGGCATAAACAATATGACACTGTCACCGCCAAGACGATCATCACTTAATGTTGTTGTTGTTGCACTGTTTGCCAGGGTAATTGACCCTGTAGAATTAACTTTGCCATCCAGGATATTGTTTACAACATTGGCTACATTTCTTGGATTATCACCCAATGATGAAAGCCTTCTATAATTACTTACCCTGGTCATCTTCTACCCAGTGGTTGACCTTCTAAGTCAAATCCTTGTGCAAAATCCCAGAACCCAGATATGTTCATTCTGATCCTGTGAAACCTGCCTTGTGATCTATGTTGAACAAACCCTTCATCAGTCAATGAATTAGCTGTTGAAAATGTAACATCATCATCCTGCCTGTCTCTAGCACCAACTTGTACTGTTACTGAGCCATTTCTAAAATATGGCACTGATCTAGTTACAAGAGAATGTTTGCCTTTGTTCAAAGCAAATTCTGATGTTTCAATAACTGCACTCAAAGGTTGTCCAGTAAAAGATGTAATTCTTTTGTTAACCGATCCACCAAACAAGAATGCTCCACCTTTATAAAGGTTTGAATCTAATGGTGCAGGCAATGCATCAAGGTTGCTTGCTAGATTGTCTAATCCTTCAAGTGTATATCCCGCTGTAAAAAATGGTGCTATCAAGTCAACACTAACACTTGCTATTGACCATCTTTTAATTGCATAATTGTAAATCAATAATTTATCTGGAGTTGATCCAGAAGTATTTCCATTTGACACATAAGACCAGACAACTATCTGGTTTGTTGGGTCTACAGCACTTGTCATTTTGTCAGGGAATGCATTATTAAAATCTTCAAAGAAAAACTTATTTATTTTCTCTGCCCCTATTGGGATTGATTGCATTCCATCAAAAGCATAAAAGCCATCTTCATTTAAAAAGAAAATTGTATTTCCTATATGTGCTACTGATCCAGGGAACGTACAACCTCTTGCAGTTTCAACCTTATCAATCTGGTAGATCAATGGTGTTCCTACATATGATGCCCTTACTATGGCTTTTTCCATAAGTATGGTTGCGTACTCACCACCAACTAAACCAGTTATTGCACCTGCATCAGGTATGTCTTGAAAGTCCGCCTGGTCAGTTCCAACAGTCCACTGAGTTGCATCATTGATACCAGACCATCTTACCCTAAATGGCACCCTTCCAGATCCCTCATCAATATTGGCTGTCCAAACCTGATCTCGCACCACTGCAATAAAATCTGCTTTTGGCGGTGTGCCACCTAAATCTGCAAACACACTATCTGTGCCAAGAGTAAATTCTTGCAGAGTTTCAGCTATACCACCTGCTACAATAACACTTGTGCCAAACTGAACAAATCTCCATCTTTCGGCATCAGTTAGAGTATATCCGCCACCTTTACTTATGTCGTCAAGGTTTGATGTTCCTGAGTTAAACTCATAAAGTTTACCTGCATCACCTGCAAATAGTTTTACATTTCCAGAATTATCTTTTGCAGAAAAAATATTTTTAATTTCATTCGTAGCCTGGTTACTCAAATTACCTAGACTATTTAATGATCTATAACCCTCGAATGCAGGTATTACATTTTCGGCTACAGTTACACCTTTGTTTTCTAAATCTGGCTGATCTGGTAGCCATTCTCCAAACTTAATCATCGTTGTAACCAAACCTCACTTCCAACATTTTGTGTTGTCCATACCTCTGCACCATCTGCTATTTCTGACCAGGTTTCTGATCCTTCAGATATATTTGTCCAATCTTCACCTAGCACTTTTGCATCTACTGTTCCTGTAACCTCTGCACTTCCTGTGGCTGAAACATTAGTTGTGAAGTTTGCATTAGCTACAACACTGGCTTCGGTTGATGCAGATGCGGTTGCTAATACAACTATATTTGCAGTTGCACTAACTGATGCACTAACAGAGGCACTTGCTGTTGCCTGCTGTATTCTTATTGCACTAGCAGATGCTGTCGCACTAACAGAACCACTTGCCACTACAGTTACTTCAAATGTAGCAGTAGCAGTTACTGTTCCTATTGTTGCAACAGTAAAACCAAAAGTTCTTATTCTTGTTGGTGTTGCAGATACAGTAGAACTTGCTGTTCCTGTAGCTGTATTAGTTCTAATTCTTGTACCGCTTGCAGTAGCTGTAGCACTTGTTGAAACTGTGGCATCTACTTCAATAGCGAATTGAATTTCTGCACTAGCTGTTGCTACAGTTGATGCTGATGCTGTTGCCTGCCTAACTTGCAAACTTGAAAGGCTATCAATATTTCCAAACGTAGCAATAAAGTCAATTGTACCCCAACTATCAAGTTGTTCTAATGTTGGGTTATTAAATTCAACTTTCTGTAAGTCTGCATCACTATCTAAACTTCCTGATATTTCATCAAGATTTGATGTTATTTGATCTAAATGCGGTGTTCCTAATGGCATTTAAATCTCACTAGTTTGCAGTGATAGTTAAAGAACCACTTGCTACTTTTAAAATATCACCTGATGCAATTGTTTTAGATGCTGTAAAAGATCCATGAAATAATAAATTACCACTGGATGATGCATCAAAAATTCCCCAGTGGGATACGTCACCCCACGAACCAGTTGCACTATTAAATTCTACAGCACTGTTACTTGCTATAGATCCACTTGATGCAGAAGCAAATGTAATTGCTTTTCTAGTATAATTATTTCCTGTCAATTCTGTACCACTACCATCGTCTTGAAGGCTTGCAGTTGCAAGACCTAGATATACTGCGGATGGTGCAGATGTAGAGGCTGTGCCTGTAAAATGATCTAGAAATTTCAACTCTAGATAATCACTCATTGCTGACATATTTTATCTCCTAACTTGCTGATGATGATTGCCTTGCATAGACTGAACTTATGTGAAGTGATCCAGTTCCATAATGACTTCGCTGTTCGTCTTTTCTTATTTCCTCTATTGCCCTTGTGAATTTTGCATCATAAGTAGAGGCTCTGGCCTCATCCATTAAATATGTATAGGCCTCAACTAGACTGCCAGATAAGTATGCATCTGGATGCCTGGTTAATAGTTGATTGGTTGTATTACTGTCTGACAATGCAGTCAGTCCACCAATGTAAATAATTTCTGCTGTATAAGCACTATCTGGCACTGGTCTTAATTTCATTTCAGCACCAACAATTGAATATGATAAAGGTTTGCCATTACCGCCAGATGGAAAGTCTTTGTCTAGCTGTATAGGACTTTTGTAATCTAAAATTGTATTTGGTGAAGTGTTGAGTTTTACTTCCCTTACTTCCCTTAAATCAGTTGGTAATGCTATAAATTCATCCCCTACAGTCAAAGTCGCATTTGCTCTTTTTTCCTGATCTCTTGTCTCCAATTCCCTAGACAGCCTCGCCTCGGCTAACTGTATAAAGTTGGGTATCTGGTCTGTAAGATCAGTCCTTGCCATAAAATTAGCAATTGCTGTCTTTAACTCTGCATAGGTTGATATACTCATACGTTACCACCGCTAGTTCTAAAATATCTGTTATCAATATCGTTTAACCAGGCTTTCCACTTTTTCTGTGCCTCTGGATTATTGTGCGGATCTCCAAACTTTTTCATAAGATCCATGTAAATCATAGAAGGGATTTCAGCCACAGGTTGCCAATGTTTTTGCGTATTGCCGATTAAACTGCCTTTTCTGTATTCATTTCTTTTTGATTTATTAATATCCAAAACTTCACTTATGTGTTGTTTTTCCTCAATGGTATAACCACCTTCTGGATTGTCATGCATCCATATTTCTTTTTGGCTATATGGATTTCTTTCAATTAATCTTTTCATAAAAAAACCTTTTGTTAGGGAGGCCGAAACCTCCCTATCTAATTGTTATTAAGCTCCACTTAAGCCGATAACAGAGGCATGAGCCTTTGGTGCTGTCGGCATATATGTCCACTCATATACGATCTGGTGCTTGATTGAATCACCAGTTTTGGCTAACTCGGCCTCAACGAAATTTCTTCCATCAAGGTTACCAATCATAATATGATCAGGGTCAATGATATGAATTTTATCATTTGACATGAACCTGCTCATAGAAATTGATAATTGACCAAAGTCATTCATCATCACTGACACAGATCCTATAAATGAGGGAGCAGTGTTTTGTGTTGTGTTGACCTGGTTTGTTACCAAGTTTGTTCCTGCCTGGCTGAGGTCAGAAATATTTGCCTTATTCGTGGCATCACATAAGAGCATTCTAGGGTTACCCCCATCTTCCCAAGCCTGCTGTGTAGCAGTATCAATCTTAGCTAATGTAAGAGCCTGCTCAGTACCTGTTAAATCAGCTACATCAGAACCATCACCAGTAGCAAATGAAATGTCAGAAGGATCTGCACTACCATTTGTTACAAATGTAATGAATGTTGCTGACTTTCTTGGGTCAGAACCAGACTTCGCTACATTAAGATCAGTAATAATCTTCTCAACGTCTCTTCTTAACTCAAGACCTTTCAAGACTTTCTGATAAGCAGTTTCTTTATCTCTACCTGCTTTATCAACAGCCTCTAATGTTCCAGAGATTTGAAAATCTTTGACTGAGATTTGTGTATTATTCGTTAATCTGGTGGTCGCTGTCGGTGTTGCATATGTTGCATCTGCACCTTCGTTGACTGAGTTTTGACCTGCTGAAGCTAACTCTTGGACTTGCCATTCAGTTAGTGTACCCTTAACAGTTGTCTTTTTCGCTGTAGAGAAAAAAGGTGTTTCTGTAGTATCTAGTCTGTATATAATATCAGATAGATCCTCTCTTTCACCAACAGCGTTTGCTGTAGTAAATTGTGCCATCGTATTAACTCCTATTGGCTATTTGTTTTGATTTAAAAGATATTCAACAGCATTATCAAAATTGCTGTTTTGCAAAAATTTATCTCTTACCTTTTTATTCTGGCTTGAAACAATTTCTTGCTTAGTTCTAGGAGTGCCTGCTTTCACCATTTTTGGTGCCTGTTTAACCTTCTTAACTAAGTTAGGTTTTTTCTTCATGAGATTGTCGAACTTCATAGCCTTCCTCAAAGTTACAATTGCACGATGGTCAACAGCATTTGCTATTTCATCATCAGTGTAACCAATGACAGATTTGGCATAGTTAATGACTTCCTTCCTCTCATCATTCATGACCTTTTCACTTTTCCATTCTGGAATTTTTTCCAACATATTTTCATATTCATTTTTCATATGCTGATTAAACTTGATAACATTTTCTTCGTTTTCTCGTTTCGTGATTTGGTCGATCTCCGCTTGAACTTTTTTCCTCTGATCCTGTCTAATAGACCAATCAGTATAGATTGCATTAAATTCATCTTGAGATCTTGTTCTACGCAGTTCATCCCAGTTAGGTTCTTCAACTTGTAATTGCTTATCAAGCTGTGCTAAACCCTGTTTAAACTTGTCTTGCAGTTGTTTCGTCTCGGACTTTTCTGCCTCAAACGATTTACGATCTTGATGCAAGCTGTTTAACTCTCTGTGGAATTTCTTTTGCCTCATGTGACCATTCAAAGCCTCATCCAGGGTTACCTCTTCTTCTACACCATCAACTTTGATTTTATAGAGAGTAGGAGCCTCTTCCTCGACTTCTTCAGTTTCACCTTCTTCAAAAGTTGTATCTTCCGCCTCATCGCCCTCATCGGTGTCTACCTCTTGACTTTCATCAATGGCTTCCTCTTGCTCTTCGGTTTCTGATACTTGAGCCTTTTCTACAGGCTCGGCCTCACCATCTGTAGGAGTTACCTTGTTCTCGGTTTCCAATGGTAATAACATTTCTGCTACTGCTGAATTTATATCCAGTGCTTTATTTTCTTCACTCATAATTACCCCTAATTAAGTGTTGATTTTCTGCCAATCAGTTCATCTAATTGGCTCTTTGCTAACCTTCCATTACCGCTAATGCCTGTCATGGCATCTTTGAGTGCTTGTAATGATTGGTATAAGTAATAAATTCTTTCTCTTTCTTCACTGTCCTTCATGTTGGACATTTTCCATGCACTTAAAAATTGCTCTTCAAGATTTTCAAAAATTTCAGTGAATACTGGATTTTTTATTATTGCATCCACTTGCTGACCTTTTTTTATTTGATCATGCAACCTACCTTCTTTTGACATCTAAGAACTCCTAAATGGTGTAAAGCCAAGTAGATTTGGAGGGTTCTTGAATATTGATGGTCTTGTTGCAAACCTACTCATAAAATCTTGGTTAGCCTGATTATAATTAAATCCCTGCGGAACATTACCTGGTGCTGTATTTAACAATGCATAATTTCTAGTAAATGCAGGTGCATTCATGTCTACTGGATCTTTAGGTGTTCTAAGAGCATCATCAGATTTTGTTTTCAATCTGCAAGCCTGCAAATCATTATCAAATACATATCCATCAGGACATTGTTCTTTGCCTGTCATTGGATTTGTAACTGTAGGTGTTGTCATCGGATTGTCATTACCATCCATATAACTTCGATCTTCATTATATGGATTGTCATCTAGTCCAGTATATGTCGTAACATCAAACCCCAATACATTATTTGTATCAAATGCTCCAGTTATATTCCCCAAATCATCTCTTGTAACTTGAGTATATAAACCTCTTGCATCTCTGTCTTTTAAAATAGTATTAATCTGATTTCTCATATTAAAAGGGTCATAACCAATAGGAGCCATCAATTCTAATTGTGGCACTTGATCTGGTGAATATGTAGTAGTTTGGCCAGTATTTGGATCAGTAATTGACATACTGCCACCTAGCATATCACCTGCTGAAGATTGCATTCCTGCTGTACTTTGTGTGCTAGATGCACCGCCAATACCACCAAATGCACCAAGACCAACTGTATCAGCTAATCCAACCGCACCCACACTAGTTGGACTTTGTCCTGTAGCCACTGCCTGTGCCATTGCATTTTGTGCTTGATTATAACTTGCCTCAGCACTTGGACTTGAAAAACCTTGAGATTGACTAGTATCTTGACCTATTCCAAATTCATCGGATCTTTCTTGTGCCTCATTGCTTTCGTCAGAATCACTTGAACTATCGGTACTTTCACCCATAGATATACTCCTATGCTACTTTTTTACCTGACATGGCTGTGCCTACTTTTTTTCTTGAAGGCCTAAACCAATGCCCTTTAACATCTTCACCAAAATTATCTTTTATGTATTGTCTCATATTGCGAACTATTTGCCTTGTTTGACCAAATGGAGCCACAAACTCTGCCAGATATAAATTATTACCTGACTGCCAATCATCAGCTTTCATTCTGTATTCTTCGCTTAACAGTTTTTCTAAAATTTCATCACTTACCCATGCCCATAAACAAAAGCCAAAAGGGTCATTATTATTGTACCAGATCCTATATTGACCATGATACATCGGAGGAACTATGACCCTCTTGACTTGATGCATTTTCCAATGATGGTGAAAATCCGACAACATTAGGAGATACAAAACATCTCCTAATATATTTTTATTGCCTTGGAAGGTTTGTGGAGATTTCACTGTCTGTAACTGCTTTTGCAACCCTAAGTTCTGCCTCAAGAGCCATCTCCTGTTTGCGTATTTCTAAATCAGCCATTGCCTTTTCTTTTTTCAATTGAATTTCAGCATTGGCCTTCATTCTGTCTAATTCGATTTTCGCTTCGAGTTTGATTTTTTCTGCCTCAATTTCGGCTTGGACTTTTGCGATTTCTGGATCTTGTTGGGCAGGCTGTTGTCTTTGCTGTTGCTCTTGAATTTTTTGCTGAACCAATTGCGGAGGATTGAAAAACTGGTCTGAATCTTTGAAACCAAGGACATCCACAATTTGCCTAAGTGTATTCGAGTATTGAGCCATTCCACACAATGGATTATCAACTCCCAAAGTCTGCATAATAACTTCTTGCTTACTTGCAATGCTTTGGAGAAATGCAACTTTTTGATCTTCATTTGCTGTTCCTAACCCTACGTTTACAACTACGTCAAAGCCACTTGAACCCTCTTGTGGATCAATAGGTACAAACTTATTTCTAAGCCTTACAATCCTTGGCTGTTGTTGGTAGTTAGTGATTATATGCAATATGCCTTTGAATAGATCCTTAATGCCTGTTTCTGCTATTGTCCTGGCATAACTCTCGACTTTGGCCTGAGATCCACGAACTGTGGCTTGTACAGCACTCGCTGTAGTTGATTGCAATACAGATGGATCTAATCCTTGTGTCTGCCTGCTAACACCAGTTCTATCGGCCTTAACCTCATCCAGATACTGCATAAGAGGCTGTATTTCTCTTCCTACCCCTTGTGCCTGTAATGGCTGTACAGCACCCGCATTTCTTACTCTAATGATACCGCCTGCTGTGCCATCTAAAACATCATCAAGATTTGTTTGCCCTTCTTGAACAATCAGTCTTGGCAATACTGAGTGATAGGTACTATCCAGGTACTGTCTCATTAATGTTGTCTTGATGGTTTGTAGATCTTCGGTAGCATCAAATATAGATCTACCAACTAATCTATGTGGCATAAGTATTGGAGACACACAGGCAAAAGGAATATAATCACAAACTTCGTTTTCTAATATTTCTTCTGCATTATCACCAATAGCTAGTATTTGTCTTAACTCACTGACACCATCTCCATCTACGTCAATCTTCATTGTGATCTGATTGACTATAACATCCTTTTGACTTTCATCATCTGGATCACGATATGTACCGCCTTCGATATCTTCAAATCGTCTTTGCTTTTCTTCTCTTTCCTGACCGCCATATACATCACCTGCATACTGCTTAACCAACTCCTCATCGTATCCCATTGATACCAGGTCAGAAACTGTCATTTGTGTTCTATGACAAATGAAGTGACAATCTTCCAAACTCTTAGCATTTTTATTAAATATAAATTCTTCTGGTGGAACATTCTCAATTTTAACTCGGCCAGACTTTTTTCTAATCCTGACCTTCATGTTGTAACTTCTGGTAACTTGTGTTTCTACACCATCATCATTAATTAATGTTTCTGTGTTTTCGGTTTGAGACACAACATCAATGTCTGGGTTTGCCAGTAACGCAACAAGTTCCTCTTCAAGCAGATTGTCGTATTCCTCTTCCTGGACAACATAACTCTCATCCCATCCAAACTTTACAACACCCAATTTAAACAGCAGGCTGTCCTTGATGAATGTATGTAATATTCTATATCCATCATTGTCTTGCTGTATTATGTAATTCACATAATCACTAAGCTGTTCAGCTTTTTCAGTATCTTCGGCTGTTCTTGGTGCATATCTTACATACTTATCTGATGAGGTAAAAATACGCATTAATGATGGCATAAGTGTTTCTACAACGTCAGCAAAATCATGACTGACCACACTGCTGAAACCATCTCGTTCATTGCCCAAAGGTTCGCCCAGGTAATAATCGATTGCCTTCATTCTTTCAGATGCAAACTCTGATTCAAAGTAGTTTTGTGCCTGTTGAATTTCAGAACTAATAATAGAACTTAATTCATCGTTTTTCATTTTTGGCATTACTTACCCTTTTTTAAAATTGTTTTGACTTTAGCTTTAGGATTGGCTCTCTTCCTAGCTACAGCAGATTTGATCTGTGATTTTGTCATTGATTTAGCTTTGGCCTGTGGCACACATTTTGGGTAACCTCGCTTTGAGGATTTTGTAGACTTCCTTCCACACTTTTCATAACCGCCACCTTTTTTAGGTGCTGATATATCTACCCACTTTTCTTTCTTGAACCACTTGGTTAATCCGCCTTTTGGTTTAGCCATTATGCCTTACCAGTTCTATATTTACCGCCTCTTTTCTTATACTCCCTAACCAGATATCCATTTGCATATGCGGATGGATAGACATCAAACTTGCGTTTAGTTTCTGCCTTTACTTGTGCGTATAATTTTGGGTTTGTCGGTATTGATTTTTTCTTTGATGTCGTTTTTTTCTTTTTTACTGCCATGTATTTTCTCTATGATAAGTTGTTTTTCTTGATCAATTTCATCTCTGACTTCACAATTGGAATTTTTTTTACACATCTTTGGAGTGATACAACCATCACACAACTTCATTTCCAAAATAGGCACATCTTTTTTTGGCCTGCGGTACGTTCTAACAACAAACATTATTTTTTCTTTTCTTCTGGTGTTTCCCAAAAATACTCATCAGTATCACCAAGCCTGCCCCAATCATTTCCATTTTCTACCTGGTAGTATTCAGTAGATACTTTAAAGTCTGGCTTTAGTGGTTCCTGCGGTGTTAATGAATTATCGTATAATCTCATTCTATTGTTTGGATACAGGCCATATTGACCATTTTCCAATTCAATTAAATTATGACTTTTATGCTCTGATGGCTGTTCACTTGTAGACCAATCAACTTCATCAGAATTGATATGATAGTTATCCAAGGTGGCCACATAATAACCCCTCATCAATCCAAAGTTTCTGGTAAAAACTTCTACATCCATTGAGCCAATAAACTGTTTATGTATGGCTATAACTCCATAATCCATACAATTCCAGAACTGTAAGTTTGGTAAATCCAAATCAGGATCTGGTGTTTTTGGTTCTGTTACAAATGCCGAGATTGGTAGCTTATCAAACAATGCCCCATACTCTGGCAAATATGTCTCAAAGTAAAAGGCTCTTCCTGCCAAGGATTTAGCTGATACCCAAACACCTTTTACAAACTCACCATGACCATCTTCATGATCACGCAAATATTCTTTTCTTACATAAACCTGTGTTGCAGGCAGGTTACAGACTAAACTAGCCAAGGTTCAGACCCCACCACACATCTGCTGTCCATAAGTACATAATCACAGGTTAACTCATCTCCACTTTTTATATTTCTTGATGCCTTGCCGAATTCATCAACATTCGGATTTGGATCATGGTTCATGTAAGGCTCATGTCCAAATGGCAGTACAAATTTATAACCAACACCAAACTCATACTCATAAGTCATGTTTTGCACATAATGTTTTTGTGCCTCTGGCATATGGTCTATGTAAGTTTTTTCAAAAATCAAATCGTAGTCAGGATCAAATATAGTGACATAATCACCCTGGTTTATATCCTGATCAGCAATAACAGTAATGCCCTTGATCTCATCCCAACCAAGTTTTGTTTTCACATTGAGCATTGATAAATGTCATTTATTTCTTTGTAGTTTTTTTTGATTTTTTTACTGTTTTGGTGCTTTTAGTAGTTTCTTTTGTTGCCTTCACAGGTGCAGAATCTGGTATTTCAATTTCAATTTCTTCTACATCTATCTTGCCCAAACGACATTTTACTCTTGCAGTACATTTCGATGGGTAAGGACATACAGCACAATGTTTCATAATTGCCCCCTGCTAATTATTAAAATTTTAAGATTATGTTAGAAGGCCATACGACCTTAGTTGTTCTGGGGTTGCCCCTGTAAGCGATTGGATGTTTCTACGAAATCCTGTGGATAAAGGTGTTCTGTCACCAGTTCGTATCTGCCCTTGATCGCCTCTATTGTCACTTTTTCCACTTGATCCTGATTTTCTTCGACCAAGTCCTGTAGCTGATTGTTCAGCGAAATTCTCTGTACCTGTGATAATGTCTTCAGTTTCTCTGAGCCTAAAGCCTTGAGAACCTTCTTGTATAAATCTTCTCGTTGCGTTTGATCTAATTGCATCTACACCCTGCCATTTCATAATAACCAGATCAGGAAAGCCTAAACTTTCATCCCAACCTGATATCCGCCATTGTGCTAGTAACTTTCTATATTTTTGCTCACTACCGCCAAACTCTGGCTCCCTTACATATTTAGGGTCAAATTTGACTTTTCCAAGTTGTTTAAAACCAAATTCTTGATAATAATTTGGCAAAAACCCTTGCGGAAACTTCTTAGAAGGCACTGCATAGGCATCTAGGACAGTAGCACCATTTTCAATTGCTTTCAAGATTGATGATGGAACCGATACACCTTTTGATGCATAACCTAGTTCATTATTCATAACCCCAACAACACCAACTTCATTTCTTGTTAACTCTGGATGGGTAAATCCATAGTCAGCTTCATAATCAGTGTTCTTTTTCAATCCAAAATAGACTTTACCGCCTGTTTTAGCATCACCCAGGCCATAAAAGACTAATGAACCATCTTTTGCACCCTGTTGAATTTCTTTAAGGCTATACCTGCTTAAACTTTCAGATAAGATGTTATCCTCAAATCCATCCACTATCTCAATTGGCTTTAATCCGCCTTGATTCACTGGAGTTTTTGTAGTTCTCCAATTTGAATTTATTGTGTCAGTCAATAATTGTGCATGACGAGCAGAATTTATACTTCCAATTTTTTTAGTTGCCATACCCTGGGCAATTTCTGGTGTAATGTCTTGTACAACATTAGACATTGTAAATGCCCTCGGATCAGAACCTTTTGGTGATCCCGCCAACCTTCTAGCACTGAAAAAATCAGGAAAAATCGTTTCAGCAGGTACTGGAACCTCAAATTTTGCTACTGGCCTTCCTAAAACTGCATAATCATAACTTAAATGCGGTACACCACCTATATCAGTCGTTTTAACTGGACTTGCACCTTTGTTTAACTCCAATAATATCAAACTATCCATTGGATTAGTGCCTGCCTCAACAGGATTAATAGTTTCTTGTAAAATCCTATTAATATTAGGTGTTCCAAGATCTCTTGCTCTTCTTGTATTCAATGCCTGTGCAAAATTATTTGCTGTTTCAAAATCCAGGCTATCTAAATATTTTATTAGATCAGGAGACTGAAAACCTACAAATTTTTGTAATTTTTCTGCACCCTTTTTAGTTTGCCCTATAGACCTGACTAAATTATCCAGTTTCATTACATTTTCTGGCTTAATATAACCTTGATCAATAAATGACTTGGTCTGTAGGCCTAAAATCCTTCTCATATTCTTATTTGATACCTGAGAAGGTAATTTGCCTACAGTTTGTGGGTTCATAGCTGTTACAACAGCATAATCAGCACCCCTTGATGTTTGTTGTGTTGCCTGGCCTTTTCCTAAATTAGCAAAAGCCAAACCTTTATCAACACTACTACGCATCAATGGAAAATCGGATCCACCCTGCAATGGCACTGGCTCTATAGGTGCATCATCTATGCCCCTGTAAAAACTACCGCCTTTCATCAAATCAGCAGGAAATGGTGTTATTCTTTTACCTACTAATTTATTAATAGGAAATCCTTCACTGCCAACAGTCGGTAAATCTACAACTAAATCAAGATCTCTTTGCGTAATGTTTCTTGGAATATTGGTGGCCTTAGACCCCATATTCAAACCAGATACAAATGGACTACCGCCTGCAACAAATTCACCTGCGGTCATTAACCCGTAAATATCTCTGGTTAACCTAGGATTATCGGATAAAGAACCAATACCAGTGGCTATACCTCTTTTACCAGTTTCATAAGTTCTACCCAGTAAATCAAATGCATCTATAAAAGGCTGTGTTACCGCCCTGTTAAACAATCCAAATGTTTTGTCTTGGAATACACTTGGATATTCTTGAAATAAACTAGTCGATAAATTTGGTGCATAAAATGGTGCTGTAATATTATTCTGTTGCATTACCACTTCACCTTATTGCTCCAATAAGCACCAGATAATTTATTATTAATATTCTTTCTATGCCTGGCCTTGAATGACTTTGCTCTTTTAGTCATTTTTTTATCGCCAGTTACACCCTGCTGACCAAACCTAATGGTCTTTATCTTGTCACCATCCTTGGCAACAACTACATGACTTTTTGTTGGATGATTTGGTGTCCTTTTAGGCTTGTTGTATCCAGATACACCTGCATTCTTTAATCTGTAATCTTTGTTCATTTAAATAATCCATGAAGTATCAGGCCTAAAAACCTTCCTATTGTTCCACCTGCCATATGAACCAGATGCCAAGGCTCCCTGGTCAGCAAATGTTAAAACAAAACTATCTGCAACGTCAGGAGATCTTTGACCCCTGCGTTTCATCTCATCCTTACTCTCAATCTTTAATTTCCCAGTAGATAAATATTTATATCGAATACTGGTTAACTCCTGTATCAAGGCATCATCCTGGGGTATCTTTACATCCCTGCCTTCAAACCATTCCCTGGCATTCCAAAATAACTCATCTCTTAACCTGCCAAACTTATCTTTTAAACTGGCTGATTCAGAAACCGAAATCGATACCGCAGGTAAATCCAATTCCTTCAACCTGTCAGCTAATCCCGCACCAATACCAATTGCATCAATATAAATAGCTTGCGGTCTATCAGAATACCTCACCGCCTCATACTCGGTAAGAATTATCCCCGCCATTTCCATAATATCCTTGCCAGAATAAGTCTTAATAGGCTCTAGTAACTCCTGACCCCGCCTTTTAGCCAAGGCCGACCTGTCAGAGCCATACCTGGCAACATCAACACCCCAAACAACAGGTGTAGTTGGTGAAGGCTCAACATCCCTGGTAACAGCAGTTTCTAGTAAATGCATTGGCAATAACACATCATCTGACTGATTTGGAAACTCACCCGCAACCCTGACCCGCCAGATATTACTATCTTCAGAATACTTGGTTCGCATATCTTCCAAAAACTGTTCAGAGACATATTCACTCTCTAAACAGCTAACCTTCATGGTAAACCACCTGTGCCTCATACTATGAAAGGCCTCGTAGAAATACCCATCCGACCTGGTTGGATTTCCACACATGACAACCTTCGCACCTGCTGTAGATAAACTACCCTCGGCAACTTGAAATATTATGTCTGGAATACCAGAGGCCTCTTCACAAATAAAAAGCATATTTTCTGAATGAAACCCCTGCAAACTTTCTGGACTTTCCCTCCTACTTACTCTGCAAACTGCATAGCTGTCTTTTGCCCCATGAAGGGAGATCTTGTCAGCCTTAATGTCTAACTGGTTCTTAAAACCCTCTGGTAACTGCCTGTACCACTTATCCAGTTCAGTCCACAAAACATCTTGTAATTGGTGCTGAGTATTTCCAGTAATGGCTATCTTGCATGGATAATGTGTTAACATCCACCATAAGATCAACCAGGACTGAAAAGCTGTTTTACCAACACCATGTCCAGACCGAATTGCCACCTTATCATTTTTTTTGATGCCCAGTAATGCCTCTTTTTGCCACTTCTGGGGGGTGGCCTTCAATACCTTCTCTACAAATAAAACTGGATCATTACGCAGTTTCAATAATGTTTCAGTTGCTGTATCCATTCCCACCCTATCCCCTGCTATGGTAGGGGAGAAAACCCATTGCAGTTCCTGGTATTTGGTTGGTTAGATATATATATTTTTCTATCTGCCCCCATGCTCGATCAAAGGGGGGGGTCAAAGGCAAAATCACCTAAAATCCTACCCTTTATACCAACCACTGTACCAACCACAAATACTAAATGTAATTAAATCAATGACTTAACCTGCGTAATCGTCAGGTAAGTGATGTAACGACCTATTGAATTGTTTTGTTTTCTTCAGTTTCTTCGTGCGTGCGTAGTGCATTACTAGTTGTACTATCTATCATCCCACTAACCTCTTTCAACGCATCCACATAGCTAGTCTCATGCTTGACTTCCATCCTATGAATATCTCCAAACTTCTTTGGTGCTAACTTCATACTCATCCACTTAAGACCATCTATAGCTACTCTTCCTGCATTAGGATCTATCAATCCATCAACAACCTTATTCACTATCTCACTAATCTTATCCGCATAAACCTGACCTCTATTCTCCATAGCCAGTGAATACTTCTGCGAAAACTCTACATCCTCATTTAATTTAATTGAAACTGTTCTCCATGAAGGCATATCCTTATCATTACCACAAACATCCCTGGCTGATCTTCCTTCACCAATTCTCTTCAAGAACTCGTTCCATTTTTCATTATTCATTCTTGGCATTTATAAACCTACAGATTCAATTGATATTGATTATTCTCAGTAACAACTACAGGCTCATCATCAGTCAGGAAATATTCCAGACTTTCATCCTGTATCTTTCTATATAATTTTGGATTTATCTCTTTTACCTTGGACAACAACTCTTCCCATTTTGTGTCCATCTCTTCCTGCTGTTCAGCAGTCAATCCATTATCCCAGTTACTAACCTTCATAACGTTATCGGCAATTTTCCATTATTTTTAAACCTTTGCATTCAAATTCCCCCTATGTCAACAAAATAATTTGCTTTTTCTTATTTTATGCCTATTATATGCCTATAAGTAATATTATAGAGGAGTTATTATGTTAGAACACATTATCAATATCATATGCATACCACTGCTATTTATCTATGCATATACAGCTTTGGTAGCCTTCACATGAGTTTAGTTTTAACAGTAGATGATTTAGCAACTGTTCGTAAATGGCACTTGTTTAATCAAACAGCCAATGAAGCATTTCTGAAACTTGAATCTGAAAAAGAAAGTCCTTGCCTCAAAAAGGTACAGCACTTCAAAGGCAGGATCAGGCAACATAGAAGGGAAATTGAAGAAGTAGATTTTCACATGGATAAAAGAGTAAAATGGGATGATGAGGTACGCAGTAAAAGACTAAAGGCTTAACTGTTTAAAGGCATCAGCTAAGTCATCCAGGCTTATCCTAAACAATTCCGCAGAGGCTTTTACGTTTCTGCGGTTTTTTTCTGCCCATTCCTTTGCACTCAAATTAAAACAAACTACATCCTGACAAATACTAAACGAATTCTTACCCATTAATGAACGTAGCTTATTGTAGTCACTAAATGCACCTGCATCTAGATTTAAACCTTTGTCAGCACCCTTATGAATAGGTTCCTTACTAAACGTCATTGTAACCTTTTGATGCCTTCCTGCTCTCCTAAAAAGGCCAAGTAGTTTTTGTGCAGTCAAGTGTTGTGAATAATCGATAATACCTTTCTTGTAATAGGTATCAATCCATAGCTGATTGGTGACGTACATTCTACGTTCACCTGCTTTTTGTGTCTGTTTTTCTTCAACATCAAACTTTTCCAGAAACTCAGGTGTTGGTAAAACTCGTTCAGTCTTTGGTGTTTGTTGTTTCTTCTTTTTCATTTAACTCCAAAATACTCCAGTATTTGATCTGCTGTAGCTTTCTTCTTCGTATGACTAAATAAAATTATACCTTCCCTAAATGCCTTTTCATATTCCTTCCTAATCTCCTGGTAATCTAAACCACCCCATCCTGCTACTCCATGAGTTGCCTTGTATATCCTCTGAAAGTTACTTTCCATTAATGCTAATGCTTGATCACTTAACTCCCTCGGCTTTTTAACTTCCTTAAATTTCTTGGCTATGTTTCGTGCTGTAGCATTTAAATATTCAACAAGATTATGTTTGGCATCCTTCTGACAATGCAGAAAAACCTTTTGTAATTCATCACAGGCTCTATCTCTGTAATTCTTGTTAAAGTCTGATGCATCATTAATTAATTTAGCTAAAACTGTTCTATGATTTTTAACACTTGGTGCATTCTTCTGAAACCACTCCAAACCATGTTTCCACAGCCATTGATTTGATGTTAAAAATTCATCTTCACTGCCTTTAACTATTATATTAGAAGATATTTTAGTTAAAGGAATTATATTATCTGATATTATATTATTATCTAATATATGTTCGGGCGACACAGTTGTCGCATCCAAATCTGGAAGAGACACAGGTGTCGCATCCATTTTTAGTGCAGGAATTACATATTTATTCACCTTGTTTGGTGACTTAATTACTTCCAAATATCCCTGCTCAACCAGGCTCTTTATGTGCCTTTGAATTGTCTTTGTTGAGGATAAAATTTGATCGGCAATCCTGTCCTGAGATGGGTAGGCATATCCCAGACTATCGTTGTAGTGATCACATATCCGCATCAATATAGACCAATCAGTTTGATCCTTAATTTTCTGTTTCATACACCATGCAATCGCATTCATGCTCATTTATTTTTGCTCCTCAATCAATGTGATTAAATCATCCAAATCTACTATTGCTAATGCCTTCTTGTTATCGGCCTTAATGATTAAAACTTCGTGATCATCTTTCCATTTGTAAATATTTTTAAAACCATCTGCCCTGGCCTTAACTTCGGCATACCACTTTTCACCACCAATTTTATTGAAAATTAAATCTCCACGAATACTGGCTCCACCACTTAATGGAACCCTTATGCATTCCATTTTTTCATGTTTGAGAATTTGTTTCCTGAGATTATTCTCAACCCTGTAACCTTTATCCCTGGAAAACTTACCCATTATATCCAATCCTTTAAATTAACTTCGCCTTTTGATAGCTTGTAAATCTGAATCATATGCTTGCCTGATGGTAAAGATTTCTTGTAAAGCCATTTATTTATTGATGATTGATTTACATTTAAAATTTTTGCTAGATCAACCTGTCTAATGCCTTCAGACACCATATATGCCCTAAGTTTCATATGCAGTCACCAAATGTAGTATGTTTGTTAGATCTTATATTGCTATTCATTATAGGCATATTTTATGCATTTTATAGTAATATATGTCAAACAAAAATTTATAGTTAACATGATAATTTATTATGCTTGCTTTTTACTTGTAGGCATATATTCTTATTCGATCATCATAAGATGTATGGTGGCGTGGCTTGTACCACCATGTAAAACAAAATCTGTGGGAGCAAAAAAATTATGAAAGTCATAAAAAAAATAATAAGATGTTTTCAATTAATACATAGAAAAAAATCTTATATGAGTATAATCAACTCACTTAATGCATGGACTGACTTTCCAACTGCACCACCTTATTCCAATTAATATTATTTTTAACTATTAATTAATTGGTCTGAGGGAGACACTTCAAGATGAAATATCCTAATAACTTGCTTACTCTTCGCAATATGAAAGGTTTACAGCAAGGTGAAGTAGCTTTAGCTGTTGATATGAAACAGCCAGAATATTCTAAAATGGAAAGAGGTGAAAGACGTATTGGTGACCACCTGGAGAAACTTACAATTTTTTTTAAGGTAGATGCCAATGCTATACAATCTCAAGAACTTAAATCAAATCAGTATAAACAAAAATACACTGAAGATTTGCCACTATTTGGTATGCCAATACTTAATGGTGAAGGTGTACAAATGCATAAACAGTTTGTAAGCCATACCATAAGGCCTGATTACCTGGTTGATAATTTACAATCCTATGCCTGTTTTATACATGGCAGTTTGTTATCACCAAGATATGAACATGGTGATCTAATTTATGTAGATCCAAATAAACAAGTTAAAGAAGGTGACTATGTCGTAATCCAGGTAAAGCAGGGTGATCACATTACAGGCATCTTTAGAAAACTATTACAAATTACTGAAAGGCAAATGAAATTTCAGACACTAAGTCCTATAAAAGAAGAAGTAATAAAAAACTCTGAAATGCTTTATGTACATACGATTGTAGGCACTCGGACTAATTTTTATTAGATAAATTATAAGAATAATTTGCCTTTTTATGCCTTGTAGTATAATCTCTTCATTATTTAATGAGGAGACTATATGGCATTACCATTTTTTGAAAAGATGCGGATGGATAAAAAAAGCCTATCTGCAAGAAAGAAAAAACTTGGTGGCAGTGAGATAAACATCATTGCCTCGGGTATTAAAGAAAAAGTAAATAATTTATATTTAGAAAAATCAGACCAAAAAGAACCAGATGATTTAACATTGATCTGGCCTGTAATCATGGGTCATATCACTGAACTGGTTAATCTGGAATGGACTGAGCATTATCTTGAAACCACAATCAATATGAGACAACAAGTCATAGAAGGAAAAAAACATCCTTTTATGCGGTGTACTCTTGATGGTGTTATTGAGAAATACAAAAATAAAATTGCAGTCATCGATGCTAAATTTACACTTGGCAGGCCTACCAAGGATGAGTCCTGGGGTGACGTTATACCAAGGCTAGTTAGATACTATGCACCTCAACTACACTGGAATGCTTATCTATTACAGGAATACCTGGATAAGCCAGTTGAGTATGGCCTTCTTAGCATTATAAGAGGCGGTGATAAGCCTGTATTAGAAGAAATGAAGATTGACCCTGTATATCAGGAAGAACTCATTGAACTGGGTAAATACTTCATGAATTGTGTTGAATTAGGTTTTGAGCCTAATGAATTACCTACAATGACTGACTTTGTGCCAGAGGCTGACCTTGTACCAGTTGATATGGAAAGTGATGAAAGGTGGCGGTCTTTTGCCCTGCAAATTATTCAAACCGCAGGTGCTAATAAAATTTTCAAAGATAGTTCTGACAAAATAAAAAAGTTAGTTCCACCTAATGCAAGTGAGGCCACTGGGCATGGGGTAAAGATTAAAGTGCAACGTAATGGATCAAAGAGGTTAGAAATATGCAAAGACTAAGAGATAGTACATCACAAATAATACCCAAACCAAGGCTAGATAATCAGCCACAGGACAATGTAAGTAATGAAGATGGGTCTTTATATCATGCTAAATCAAATTGGATCAGAGATGCTAAAAGGTTTATTATCAAAGAATCTAAAAATCCCTTCCATAATAGTGAATATGCAAGTCTGGCATTTGTGCAAAGGGTAATTGATAATGCGGTTAATTATGACCTGATTATGCAAAATACTTTTGAGTATACAGAAAGCCAATGCATTTTTGTTACTAAGTTGGTGCATTTACCTACTCAGCAAATGGAAATATCTAAAATTCCAATGTTGCTAACTAAAAATGATCCTCAGGCTTTATCATCAGCTATCACATATTACAGAAGGCTTATATGTGCAACGATGTTGGATATTGTCACTGTAGATACACATGATGAAAAAGAGTTTTCTGATTACCTGTTTGATGATGATGACGATGGTAATTCAGCAATGGACAATGAAGATGAGGATGGCTCCGAAGGAACCTCATCAAAGCCTGGCTCAAAAGTCTCCTCAAAAACTAATGGGTCAGGTGAAAACAAAGAACTTCGCAAATTTAAAACTGAATTTGAGAAGATAAAACACTTAGCAGATCGATGCGGAACTTTAGATGCACTAAGAGCCATGTGGCAAAGAGAAAAACCTAAAACGCAAGAGGCAATCGATTACTTCCACACCAGAAAATCACAAATAGAAGGGAAATAAAATGGAACAAGAAAAGAAATTAATCAAATATGGTGAAGATAATTTTACTGTATCTATTAATGAAAATAACAAAAAAACTGAGGATTGGCATTGCGATTACAATTGCAAAATTGTCCTTGGTGATGGTCAAGTCCTCTGGGCAAATCTCTACAAAAAAAGTGATACCTGGTTTGCAGGCAAGATAAAGGATCCATTAAATGACAAAATCCCTTTCTAAAGCTGAAATATTTGATCAGGCAAAAGCCTTAACTACTGGAGATAGGCATAATGCATATGGTGATGCCAGTGTAAACTTTGGCAGAACTGCTGAAATGTTTAATGCTTATCTCAAAGGCCGAGACCTATCAACAGATCCAATTAAAGATTTTGAGATAGGTATATTTAATCAATTACAAAAGATCTCCAGGATTGCTCATGATCCTACAAATCAAGATTCACACATTGATAATGTAGGTTTTGGTGGTATTTCTGGTGAACTAGCATTGAAGGATTGGGGTTAATGAATATTTGTCCTAATTGCAAAACCATGCTTAAAACTACAGAATTATATGATGTATATCAGTGTCCATCTTGTAAGATGACAGTGACTACAGAGGACACAAAAAACATTTATAATTATTGTAGTGAGTGCGGTAAAAGACTAGGTAGGGTGCAACATAAAAGACGTAGGCCATCTATTTGTTATACTTGTAGAGGTATACAAAGAAGTAATCCAGAATTAACAGAAATGTTTAAAAAATTACAAATTGAGAACAGTAAAAAAACTCGGCAGGAATTAGGTGAGGATGAAAGATTTGAGGATGATCCTAGAGCCTTAAGAGAAAATGATACTGGTAGAGTAATCAGGCAACCCACCCAGATATACAAGGGTGGGGTTGATTACGATTAATTATCTTTCCATCACTTTCTTCATCAATTGCTCGGCCTGTTTTGCATCCCTGGCCTGCTCCAAATCAACAATGGTATAATTAGTCTCGGCAGTAGTTGAGTGTTTACTATGCCCCATCCTAGCCTTCCTGATATGGTCTGGAACCTCGGAGATCATACTGGTGTTGTAATACTTTCTAAAACCACCAATTCCATAATCAGGAACACCTGCCAGGTTACAAATCTTTTTTATGTTTTTCCTCATAGCATTTTGCTCAAATGGCTTTTTACCATAAGCATTTGGAAACACCCATAGATCTGAATATGACTTTAATTTCCATTCTCTTAATATGCTAATCAAACCTTCTGGCAGGCCAAGTGTCCTCACCCTGTAAAAGTTTTTTGTATCCTGCATACCGCCCTTGTTATCGATAGTTCTTTGTACTGTAACAGTTCTACTATCAAAACTTATGTCATCCCACTGTAGCCCCTGCAATTCGTTTGCAGACAGGCCAGTAAATGCTGAGAACATTACAAAACACTGAAGATAAGTTGTCTTTTCAACCTTGATCATAGAGGCAATGTTGTCATGTGAATAACCGCCTCTTTCTCTTTCACCGCCAGTAATTTTATCTCTTTCAGTAGGATTGTTAGGATTGACTGCAATGTAACCCTTGTTGATAGCAAACTTCATAATCATGTTTAATGTACCAACACAATGCCTGATCAGCTTTGCTGACTTGCCAGAGTTTGCTTTTGAATCAATGAAAAGGTTTATATCACCAGTAGTGATCTTTCTGATTGATTTACCGCCAAAGTAAGGCTTTAAATGCAGGTTGTAGTGTCTTTGATCATTATCAAAAGACCTCGCCCTGATACCCTTTACAGGCCTGTTAATAGACATCTTCCTGGCTTCCAATGCTTTTTCAGCAATGTCCTCAAAATATGCATCTTCAACAATCTTTGCCTGACTTTTCAAAATTGTTTCTAATTGTTCTCTTTCTTCTTTTAATTTTTTCTTATTAGAATTAGTTACTTTCTTGAAAATTTTAGGCCAGGTACCAGTATTTTCATCCATGACTTTATATGAAAATTGAAATGACTTAAACTTCTTACCTCTTCTAACACCAGAAATAGAATAGATATCAGTGATTTTGTAATCAGCCATTAGTTTGCCCTCGTTATTTGGTTGTAAACATATTTTTTTGCACTTTTCAGTGTTGTAAATGATTCAACATATTCTTCATGGTCATTGCTATCCAACACTGTATTTACCTTGGGTTGTGATTGACCATATTTATTAACTTTGACTGCTACATATTGCCTTGTATCCTCGCAATACCAAATGGAGTAAGGTAAGATTTTCCATCCTTCCCCATATTTTTTGCCCACAACTATATAATTACAATCAGCTTTAATATTAAAATCTTTAAAACTTTCTTCTTTATAAAATGAAACTACATCCATTAGTTTGCTCCCTTTCCTGGAATGAAATGTATATCGCCTTCATAGTCTTGAACCATGATCTCTTTAACTCCTGCTTCATCAGCTACATCTTTAGCCATCATAATAAAAACATCATGCTCATCTGGCTGAACCGCTACTTCAATTTTTTCACATGGCAATCCAAGAGTATGACCTTTGCAAATGCCAGTTACTGGGTAGTGAGTGCAACCACCAAACTCGATATAAAATTCATCAAGAGTTTTTCTAAGCAGTTTTTCTGTACTGCCCAGTTTAGTTTCGTGTGGGATAATTATGTATGAGAGTTTCATTAGTTTGCTCCTTATGTCCAATATGGTTGTGTTGCAAAAGTACCCCAAGTCTCAACACTATCTTCACCGCATTCAGTGACTAATGTATTTCTTGGAGTAGCTTTTTTTGTTTTGAAATTGTATGACCAATCAGTTTGATAAAGAGCCTTACCAATTATCCAACCTTTTCTTGTCTCAATTCGACCAGATGATTGATAATAATATGGATGATAACCACCAGTTAAACATTTGCACCATGTGACCAATCCCATTGGTTTACCTTCATACTTACCTTTTGTGTACTTAGGTAAATTATCAACAGTTTCTTGACCAAACCATTTGACTGCAATTTCATAACCAAAATCGCTTGATAAAAATGATTTTTTTACTTCATATGTTGCTGATTTTCCCATTTGTATTTTGCTCCTCAAAAACGTTATATAACTAATTTAGGCATTATATGCCTATAAGTCAAGAATATATGCGAAAAAAAATGGAATAAACCTGACGACTGGTTGGTACGATGGTTGGTACAGCCAAACCCTTATCAGGCTTAAAACGCAAAAAAACCCCAAAAACCGAAGTCTTTGAGGTGCGTGTAAGTCATTGATTTTATTGATATAGTTGGTTGCGGGGGTAGGATTTGAACCTACGACCTTCAGGTTATGAGCCTGACTATTTTCCGCAGAACTCTGCCAATTGTTAATCGTGGTTGGTATAGTGGTTGGTATAATTTTTCGCACTTTCTTCTGGTTGGTATAGTGGTTGGTATACTATGGTTTTTTCAAAGTTTTTGCAACTTTTTCTCCAGACCTTCCAACAACATATCCACCAACACCTACTGTTAATAGTGTCCAAAGTTCATCTGGCAGAGGTATCATTAACTTGCTACCAGTGGCCACTTCAACAAGCGGAAAGATTAAATAATTTACACTTACAATCAGTGTAATATTAAACATTAGGATTGGCCTCCAACTACTGGCAATCCAACTTTCAGACTTGGCCTCGGCAAGAATAATCTGGCTTGCTGATGCCTCAATCTGCTTTGTGTTTTCTAATAATGCAAGCCTTACCTTATTTTCAGCTTCTGCCTTTTTGTCTGGGTCTGGTATGGCCTCTTTGACTATGTCACCTACAATGGGTGCTAGTGCTGATATTAATCCTATCAAAATATTCTCCCTTATATTTTAGACATCTTGCCACTGGCCAGTACGCATTTGTTCAGATAGTTCATATGCTCTTTGACCTACCTGGGATGCCCACTTTGATTCACCGCCATTGGAACCTGTAATCATTTCTTTGGATGCACCTTCATAGTCACCATTGGATAGGCAACCAATAAATTTCTGAAATGTATTTAAACCTGCAAAACCCAGATTAAAACACATATTGTCACAAACTGCTTTTCTTACTTCATCCAGGCCATTGTACCAATCTGTGCCACTTAATTGCTCTTGTACTTTCTTTACGTCATTAGACAGCATTAACTCTGCCTCTTCTTCAGTAACCCCTACATCTTCCAGGTTCCTGCCATAAGCAATTGTTAATTTGTTTGCACTACAATGATATGGAAAAAGTCTTTTGCCTTCATGACGTTTTAATTGATCTATAAGTTTGCTCATAATTAACCTTTTAAATAATTTGCCCACCAGACAATTATTGCTATGCCAATGGATGCTAATACCACCCCAACAGTACAATTGATTATTAAATCTCTTCGTCTGGCTTGTTCTTCAAGTTCTTTTTTTCGTATTGCTCTTGCCTGTGCAATTGTGGCCTGTAGTCTTTCCCATTGACCCATCCCATCTGATCCATACAGCAAAAATAATGAACGCAATTCGTCTTTTAATCTTTTCTGCTCTTCTTCTTTGAAATGTTGTTCAAGAGCATCATCCATGATACCGCCAAACAATCTTTTCTTTTTTTTTCTTTCTTTACCAAAGTTAAGTTCGGCCTCGGCATTGGCATATTTTTTTATATAATTGGAGGCACTTTGCAAATCTTTGCCCATAGAAATAATTTTTTTTATTCCTGCATGGGCAGATGTTAGCATACCAAATGCACTGATTGGATCTATCATTAATGTTTACCTAATTTATTTGGAGAGTGCTTTGTCTAGTTTATCTTCTAGTCTGTGTAAGGCATCCATTACCTTTGTAACGTCATCCTTTACATCATCTTTTCTTGCATAGTTATATGCAATTTCTTCTCTTGTTTTTGATAATAATATTTGTTGTCTTTTAACTTCTGCAAACATCTTATTGAATGCCCAAGCCATAGGCATAATAACCAGTGTAATTATTGCAGACCATAAGGTTGGTACGTCTAGTTCCATTGAGTTTACTCTCTATGGTTTCGTTGGAAAGTTTACAAAAGTTTTAGTATCTTCATCAAACTTCATTTTCTCTTTTACTTTTTCTACAGTATCTAAACCTTCAGTTATATTTCTTAGTTGTTGTCTATAATTTTTCCAATCATCAGTCATTGTTACGTCTGAGTTACCCATATAATCTGATTGTTTTAAAAGGTTGTTTCTAGTCATTCTTAGTTCATCTAACAATCTATCAAATTCACCATCTGCCCATTTTTTTGCTCTTGCATCAAACTCTGCTTGTTCTTCATTAGTCAACTCTATCTCAACACCATTTACATTTTTAACTGCATTAGCCATTACTTAACTCCATATAATTTAAATCTGCCACTAGCTATGTTACCACTTGCAAAAGCCCATTTTACTGCTGTCATATCATCACCATTTGATTCAACAGCACCTACAGTATGTGAATGTAAATAATAGCTTTGTCCAAATGACCAAAAATTACCATAAGCAACAGTTCTATTTACTTGCCCCATACTTGATATTATGACAGTGCCATTACAACCCCCTCTACTTGCATCGTTATGAACATTATGCATATGCTCTGCAATAAAATCATTCCTATAGTAAACATCATCGGTTGTTTCACTACCATTTGAATAAAATCTTTTTATAACTAAATTATATTGACTATCTCCAAAGTAACTACTTCCTGCATTTGTGCTTATAAATAATTCAAAATGATTTGAATTAGTAACTGGAACAACTCTATCTACAGTTAATTCATATCTTGAATATGTACTGTCAAAAATTACATCTCCTGTTCCATGTTTAAATTCTACAGAAGCAGTTGCACTTGAAATAGTTGTGTCAGCTAATAATATTTTTGTACCACCGCCAGTTCCAGTAACTGATAAATTACCACCTACACTGACATTACTGGACATGGTCACTCCATTTCCACTGACCTTCTCTGAGATTGTTCCTACTTGTAATGTACTCATTCTGCATTCTCCAGTGTTAAAACTTTTGCTTCAAGTGTCTCAATTCTATCAATCAATTGTTTAATTACAGATATATACATAGCATCCTTCTCTCCAAGTTTTGAAGTTAAAGACATATTATCAGATATTATATTGTAATCTGCTGTATCTTCTTGAACATCTATAGCATCTACCCATCTATCATCTATCTCTTGAATATCTTGTGCTAAAAAACCTCTATTATTTTCTTTGTCTCCATGAACTTCTTTATTAATCCATTCAAAAGTTTTAGGTGCATATAATTTAAATTTATTAATATCATAACTATAATCTTGTATATTTTTCTTTAATCTAGCATCAGAATTAGAACCTATAGTAGTGTCTGTTGCAGTTAAAGTTCCATTAGAAGAAACTCTAAAATGTTCTACTGGACTATTATCTGATGATGTGTAAATTCTAAATGAAATAGAATTATTATTACCTTCATGTTTTCCTTCTAATGTAACATTTCTTGCAAGTGGATCGTTTGTACAACCAGTTAAAAGTAATCTTGCACCTGACCCACTGGTGCTGTTAGCACCACTTGATAACACTAAACAAGTTGATAATGTACCACTTGCTGTTGAAGGTGTTATTGTTAACCCATCACCGAAAAGAGTATCTGTTTTTATACCAACTTCATCAGTTTCGCCATTAACGAATAGTGCATGAGTATTGTTATTGCCTTCAACTCTAAAGTCTCTGTCTGCTGAAGCATCATTAAAAACAACTCCAGTAGTATCAACAGTTGCTACTTCTGCATTAGCTATCTTAATAGCTACCTTATCATTCGTAGATAAATCAATTCCACTGTCATTATCTCCAGTAGAGTTAACAACACTATTTACTTTTATTTCTGACATTGTTTACTCCTATTAAATTCCTATCAACTTATATGCACCAAAATATGTTTGGTTGTTATCTCCTAA
>Ga0070750_10000172_pt1 | contig 33321 bp, 68 predicted proteins | sample VirMetDEL_Nov_24_FD_77013 | JGI IMG/M metagenome (GOLD analysis project Ga0070750, IMG submission 77013) | Aqueous microbial communities from the Delaware River and Bay under freshwater to marine salinity gradient to study organic matter... | ecosystem: Environmental > Aquatic > Marine >...
CATCTGGTAAAGATCAAGAAATGGATTTTAAATTTATACAAAGAGATAATAGTGTTGCTAACGCAGCATTTCAAACAAAACAATTTTTAAATGTTAGAGGTGGACAGACAACTGTTATTTTTAATGCAATCAATGCAATACCTCAAAAGTCAGATATCTATGTTTCTGGAAAAGCAAGTTCTACTTCTTCTTCTTCTGCTTCATTTGATTTATTATTAGTACAGGATGGATATTAATGGCTAATACTTATAAAAATGCTTTCTATGATCCTTCAGTTACAACAGCAGTTACTGTTTATACTGTACCTGCCGATACAACAGCATTAGTTAAAAACATACAGATTACCAATGAAGGTGGTTCAAAAATAGTTAAAGTATCTATTACCGATAGTTCAGCTTCAACAGATTATCAAATTGCTTATGCGTCTATTACAGGAGCAACGATTTGCAACCTTGCCAAATCACCTATCGTTATGGAAGCAGGAGATATATTAAAGATTCAATCATCAGACACAACAGGAATAAGTGCGGTTATTAGTTTATTAGAAATAGATTTCTAATGATTGAATTAGTTAATATTCCTAAAAATAAAATAAACGATGTATGGAGTATAGTTGAAAATGATATTCAAGCTGCATTAAATAGATCTGGCAATTATGCTAATTCAGAACATTTTAAAAATGCTTGTAATAAAGGAATATTTCAACTTTGGATACTTTGGGATAATGATTCAAAGTATAAATATTATGGATTAGTTGTTACAGAACTTGTTAAAAGACCTTTGCAAAAATGTTTAAATATAAGGATAATGACAGGTAAACATAGAGAAAAATGGCAGCATATGATAAAATTAATAGAGGACTTTGGTAAAAAAGAAGGATGTGATAAAATGGAACTTATTGCTAGACCAGGTTGGGAAAAAGTTTTAAAACAATTTAATTATACTAAAAGCCACGTACTTTTAGAAAAAAATTTAAAGGAGAAATAAATGTCATTTGGAGGAGGTTCAGCAACAACAGTACAAACTTCAGAACCTTATGCACCTACTACTGGAGCATTAGGACAAATTGTATCTGAAGCTGGAAATATTTATGCAGCAGGGCCACAATATGTAGCACCTAGCGATATAACATTAGAAGGATTAGGACAACAAGAAGCTCTTGGTAGAGCAGCTAATGAACAAATTGCAGCAACTATTGCAGGTCAATATTCAAATCCTTTTTTATCTCCAATTATTGCTCAAGCAGCAGATGAAGCATATACAAATGTAGCATCACAATTTAGTGGAGCAGGTAGAACACCTGGATCTCCAGTATCACAACAACAAGTTGCATCACAAGTTGCACAAAAAGCAATTCCATATGCATTTAATGCTTATGAAGCTGAAAGACAAAGACAGTTAGGAACTGCAAGAGCTGTTCCAAGTTTAACTGCTGTTGGTCAAACATTAGAAGATTATGAAGCAGCAAGACAAGCTGCACCTTATCAAGCATTACAACAATATTCTAACATTATTAATCCAGTTGCAAGAGGTGGTGTAACTCAAATGACTCAAGCACCTACGCCTAATAGATTAGGTACTGCTGCTGGAGGAGCTTTAGCTGGTGCTGCATTAGGTTCACAAATTGGTGGTAGCATTGGTGGATATTCTAGTACTGCTATTGGTGGAGTACTTGGTGCATTAGGAGGATTATTGTAATGAGAAAATTTTTATATAATTTAAATACTAAACTTAAAGAACAACCATTAAATATCTTATTTTTTATAATTATTTTAATTATCATTTCTAAATTGGTATAATCATGGATCCAGATTTTGAAAATACATACACCATGTACTGTGGTGGTGGTGGCGATAGCGACTCTGGAGGAAATGATGGTGGTACTCCAGGTGCTGAAGATGGTGGAGGAGCTGGGCCAGATGCAGATTCATCTAGTGGAGGTGGATCAGGTGATACTGGGCCAGGTGGAGGGCCAGGAGATGTAGGATCTGGACACACAGGAGATAGTATAGGTTCAGGAGATACAGGTGATCTTGGTTCTGAAGCAGCAAATGTAGGAGCTACACAATCAGCATCAAGTTCTGTAACTGATACTGGTGATTTAGGATCGCTTTCAGAAAATGTTGCAGCTAATTTAGGTGCATTAGGTACAAGTAGTTTAGGATCTGGTGACACTGGGCCAGGAGGTGGCCCTACAGATGTAGGAACTTCTCATACAGGAGATTCAACTGATGTTGATCCTAGTGATGGAATTACACAATATACAGAAACTAAATCAGAATCTTTAAAAGCAGCATTAGATACTTATAAAGCAGAACAAGCTGTTGGATTAAGACCTTCAAATTTAACTAATACAGCACTATCATTAGTTACTGGATTACCTATTGGAACATTATCTATGTCTTTAGGTGTAATGAATGCTTACAATTCACGTAGAGGAAACACAACAACATCTACAACTGGAACTACATCATCTACAGGTACTACTGGTTTACTTGGCGATACAACTTCAGAAGGAAATGGTGGAGATGGTAATGATCCAATTATTTATCAAACATCTACACCTTTAAATAATCCTTCTAATTCTGCTGCTATTGATTTTTTTGCAAATGTAAAATCATTAGATATTCAAGAAAGATATGATCTAGCTAAACAAAAAATAGCAGGAATTACAAGACCTCAAGCTATTGATGTTCAAAATAGTCCATATTATAATTACTTACAAAAGTTTAATTTAAATAAAGGAATTTTATAATGCCATTTTTTGAAGATTTATTACATAACGCTACAGGTATAAAAACAGACAGACCTGGTGTTATGGGTCAAGGGATTCTTGGATCAATAAATCAAAGAATGACAAGTATGCAACAAGACGATCCTACGTCTACAGATTTATTATCACCTCCTGTAAATAATCAAGGAGTTGTACCCAGTACATTAGGAAGTCAATCAAGACCACAATTTCCTGGTGCAATTACCGATAATACTGGAACATATAGATTAGATCCTAATACAGGAAAAAGAATTTATATTGATAGAAAAACTGGTTTACCTCAATCAAATCAAACTTTACCTAAAAAAAAACCAAACACATTAGACGACTTATCTAAAGATAAAAGATTGTTTCAAAACATATTTAATATGGATGTAGATACAATGAAAAAAAATTGGGAAGATAAAGGTGGCTTTGATGGTTTAATGGCTAACCCTGCTTTTCAATTAGGTGTAGCTATTATGCAATCTTCTGCAAGAGGTAAATCTATTGGTGCTGATTTATTTGATAATGCAGCTAAAGCTGGTGCTATATCTACACAGTATGCAGAAAGATTAAAAGCAAGACGAGGTGTACTTGCTCCTATTACAGATGATCAAAGAGCTACAGTAGAAGCTGTACTTTCTGAAGATAATTATTACGAACCAGGTATTTTAGATAGACTTAAAACTGGTAATCAAAAAGCAAAATATAGAGAAGGTTTAGATTTAATTTATGATCAAGCTGAAAAATTAGCTAAAGCAGAATCTAAAAGATTAAATAAAAAAGTTAGATTTGAAAGACGACATATTAGACAAGCACTTAAAAATTTAGAAAGTTCAGGAAAAATTAAAAAACGTGATCCTAGTTTTTTTGGTATTAGAGGTGGTACAATTGAAGCTACTGGAGGTATTCAAAAAAGAAAAGATGGTGGGCCAGTAAAAAAAGGTGAATCATATATTGTTGGAGAAGAAGGACAAGAAATGTTTGTACCTCAAGTAGATGGCAATATTATTGATAATGATGATACTAAAGTAGTTAATATGTTACTTGAATCTAACCCACAATTAAAAAACATATCTAGAGCAAGAGCAGTGAAAATCTTAAAAGCAAGATTTCCTGATTATTTTTAATGTTTAAACAATGGAAAAGATTTAGAGTTGTAGGTAAAAAACCTCCTGTGCAAAAATTACCAGCACAAAAAGTACCCAAAGTAACTTCTTCTGCATTTGATGATCAGCTTAAAAAAAGCAGACAACAAGCATTAAGAACTAGTTATGGTACAGATTTACCTAAATCTTTTTATGAAAGACCACCTATGTTATCTCTTGCAAAAGAAAGAGCTGAAAAGGTTGGTAGACGTGTAGAAAGCTCTGCACTACAAAGAATTAAAAAAATAAGACAAGCTACTGCTAAAAGATTAAAATCTAGACGAGCAGAATATGGGCCAAAAAAAACACAGTTTTTTCAAAGAACTAATAAAGGTTTAAAGCAAACTCCATTTGCTAAAAAAGTTAAAACAAAAATGTCTACACTTCAAACTAGAGCTTTTAAACTTGCAGAAGGCAAAGGACAAAAAGCACAAACTAGAATGGAACAAAAACTAGGCGTTGCTATAACTAAACCTAAAGATAGATCAATTTCATTTTATACTAGAAAACAAGATGTTCCTGCAACTCAAAGGCGAGAACAAGAATTTATTAAAAGATTAAAACGTGATATGGGATATTAATGTCCAATGAACTGTACCTTAATGATACACAATTAAACGATCCTATCCAAGATATAAAAGATGGGATCAATGATCCTACACAAATACAAGAACAAACACCTCCAGGTTTTTTTCAAACATTAAGAAATCCTTTAGAACTTATGTTCGAGGAATCTTTACCTGCATCACTCTATCAATACATCACTGGCAATACTAAAAAAAAACAAGCAGAAGATGCTTTAAATTTTTTACAAAACAATCCTAACTTACAAGGTACAGGACAATATAACGAAGCGTTACGTATTTATAATAAATTTGGTTATTTACTTGAGCAAGGTGAACAATCTTTTGATGCTAAAGAAGTTTTAAATATGGCTAAAAAATATCCTGGTGTAATGGGTGCTGAATTAGTAAATATGTTAATTGCAGATCCTTATTTATTATTATTACCATCTGCTATGTTTGCTAGATTGGGCAGAGGTGTTGTAAATGCTACTCGATTAAAATATGCAAACAAATTTAAACGATTACCTAAACGAGTTAAAAGTGCAATAGAAGTACAAGCTAAACGTGATATTAAAGGTGGTGCTATGGCTTCAGTATTATTACCATTTGCATTTAGTACAGGATTACAACTTGGAGAAAAAGGCGATATTGATTTAAATAGAACAACAGCAGAAACTACATTTGGAGCAACTGCTGGTCTTTTATTATCTACAGCTTTTGGTGGTATATCTGCACTAGGATCTAAAGCTACATTTGTACCACAAACTAAATTTAACCAAGCTATTATTAATCGTTTAAATAAATATGAATCTTTAGATCAAGCTATTAAAATAAACAAAACAGGTAACATTAAACTTATTGATGATGTTATTGATACTGAACTTAAAGATAGTCTTAAAGGTTTTAATCCAGAAAAAATAGATTCTATTAAAGCACAAATTTCTACTGGCATGAGAGATGTATTAGAAAATGGTAGAGATAGTATTAAATCATCTTTAGTTAAAGCTGGTACATTTGGTGCTATAGGTGCTACTGCACAATTTCTTACTGAAGAAAAAGATAAAGTATATGAATCTATAAAAGGTTTTGCAGCAGGTGCAGGATTTTACGCAGGATACAGAGTGATAGGTAAACTATTTGGACAAGCTAGAAAACTATCTCCTATTGAACTAGATTTTGAAAGAGTATCAGATTCTGTATATATTGTACAAAATAAAGTTAATTCTAAAGCTGTTGAAGTATCATCTGTATTAAAAGATTTACTTCCAGATCCATCTGATAGAATTAAAGTATTTCATAATATAAATAAAACAAAAGTAGATAACAATCTTAACTATAATAAATTTGGTAAAATTATACCTGACTCTGAATTATCCAAAGAACAAATAGAAGCTAAACGTATTATACAAAAATATTTTGATACTATGTATGGTACTTTAACTAAAGAGTTAGATGATCTTAATTTTCAAATTAATTATAGATCTAATTACACACCATTAGTATTTAAAGATTATGTTTCAGGTACAGCTAAAGAATTTAGTGAACGTATATTTGGTTCATCAACCAAAACATCTAGATTCTTTAGAGAAAGAATATTTGATGATATAAACCAAGCATTAGAATCTGGCAGAGTTTTAAAAGATGGTATGGATGATCCTGCAAAACTTTTACAAGTTTATACATTTGCTGCATCTAAAGCATTAGCTAATAGAAACATTGTACATTATTTAAAAAATCATAGATATATTTATGGTAAAACACAATCTGGACAACCTTTATCACATAGCATTATGTATAGTGATAACTATTTAATACCTGATCAATTTAAACCATACTTTAAAGAATTTAGACACCCTTTATTAGACAATGATAAAAAGTTTTTTGTACATCAAGACATGATGAAATCACTTAATATGTTATTTGATGCTAAAAACGAAAATGAACTTGTAGGTGCTATCTTTAATACTAACCTTATGATGAAAAGATCTGCTGTAGGTTTTTCATTTTTTCATGCTGGTGCATTAGTTGAGTCTATGTTTTTTGCTGGAGTACCATTTAAAGTTATTAAAGAATTTATTAAACCAAGATCTAAAAACCAGATTATGAATATGGTCGATAATCCTAAACTTACTTTAGAAAATTTTACTTATGCTAAAGAAGCATCTGAAAAGTTAGGATTTGGTGATCTTGTATCTTTTGCAAGATCTGCAAGATTAGAAATATCTACACCAGAAGATGTTGGCTATGATAGATTTTATGCTATACTACAAAGAATCGATAGTGATTTCTTTAAACCGCATTTTGGTATTCAACCTGCTGCTAAAGTAGAAAAAGTTTATAAATGGTTTGACAGAATAACTTGGGATCGAATATTTACACAAGCTAAACTATATACATTTTTAAGAAAACTTGATGAAGCTGTACAACCAGGCGATACGCAATCTACTATATATGCAAAAGCAAGAGCATCTGCACAATTTACTAATGATGCATTTGGTGGTCAAAATTGGGAAGCTATTACTCAAAGCATTACAAATCCAACATACAAAAAATTAGCACAAACTACATTTAAACCTGCATCAAGAGGTTATTTGCAGTTGTTATTTTTTGCTCCAGATTGGACATTATCTAACTTACGTATTATTGGAAAAGCTCTACCAGGATTTACATCTGATCCTGTTGCTAGGCGTATGTATCAATATTATTTTTTACGTGCATCTCTTATGTATGCTACTATTGGTACAGGATTAAACTATATGTTTAGTGGACACTCTCAATTAGAAAACAAAGATCCTACAAGAATAGATCTTGGTAACGGACAAGTTCTTACATTTAGTAAACAACTCATGGAACCATTCCATTGGATTACAGATCCACAAGGTACAGGTCTTAAAAAAATTGGCTCTCTACCCAAAGGTGTAATTGAAGTACTTACTAATAAACAATATCTTACAACTAAATGGTCGCCTAATATTACATCTAAAGATGATAATGCTATTGAGAAATTTCAAAAAATTGGTGGTCAAGTGGGTGCAAAATTCCTACCTATTTGGTTACAACAAGCATCTAGACAAATATCTGAAAGATTAGAAACAGAATCTGGTATATCTCCAGACTTAGCTATGGATGTAGCTGTAGACTTTATTTTAGGACAATCTGGGCATCCTAGATATAAAGGCCCTAGATACACTCAATATAAGCTCTCAGGCCTCGCTAGAAGCCCATATGAAACATTATTTTAACATGGATATACTTTACACCCTTTTTATAACAATATGCGTAAATACGGGCTGCCTAGCCCCATTTCAAGACTTACGTGAATTTCAATCTTATAAAGAATGTTTACTAGCTGGTAATACAACTTCTAGTTATATTATTAAAGAACTATCAAATGAAGATTTATTAAAAGAAGGATTCAATTTAAAATTTGCTTGTATAGAACAAAGGGCGAACAAAGTAGACAGTTAAAACAAATCAGTTTATAAATACTCGTATGAATAGAATACTAATTATTTCAGATACTCATATACCCTATCATCATAAAGACTTAATTCCATTTTTAACAGATCTTAAAAAAGTATTAAAACCAGACAGAGTTGTACATATTGGAGATGAACTAGACAAACATGCTATGTCATTTCATGATTCTGATCCAGATCTTCCTAGTGCAGGAGATGAACTAAAACAATCATTACCAGTAATAAAACAATTAGAAAATTTATTTCCTCAAGTCGATCTTTTAGATTCAAATCATGGAAGCCTTGTTTACAGGCGTGGATTAAAGCATGGAATACCAAAAGCATATTTAAGAAGTTATAATGAATTTTTAAAAGTAGGCAAGGGGTGGAAATGGTATGATGATCTTACTATAAAAACTTCTACTGGGCCAGTATATTTCTGTCATGGTAAAGTAGCTGATGTGCTTAAATTAGCACAATCTATGGGTATGTCTTGCGTTCAAGGACACTATCACTCTAGCTTTAATATTAAATATTATGGTAATAGTTTAGGCCTTTATTTTGGGCTACAAGTAGGTTGTTTGATAGACAAAGATTCTCTAGCATTTAGATATAACAAAACTCAACGTGCTAGACCTCTCATAGGATGTGGTGCTATAATTGATGGATTACCAAAATTAATACCAATGGTATTAGATAAACATGGGAGATGGTGTGGAAAAATTTATTCCTAGAGGTATCAGAAATAACAATCCAGGTAACATTAAAAAAAATGATGTTGAGTGGGAAGGGTTATCTGCTATTCAAACAGATAAAACATTCTTTCAATTTAATGATCCTATCTATGGGATTAGAGCATTAACTAAAATACTTCGTACCTATAGAAATAGTTATAACATTAAAAATATTTGGGGCATTATTAATCGTTATGCTCCTCCATCAGAAAACGATACTGAATCATATAAAAACTTTGTTAAAGAAAAAACAGGTTTAAATATGTTAGAAGAAATTAAATTTACTGTTGAAGGTTATCTTCCTGTTGTTAAAGCAATTATCTTAATGGAAAATGGTGAACAACCATATGATGATGAAATCATCTTACAAGGTATGCATTTAGCATGGCAAAATTAATATACAGATTTATTGGTTCAATAGCTGGTAAAATAGAAAATCATTGTTGGAGAAAACTATATGCGAAAAAAAAGTACTGTAAATAAAAGCGGTAACTACACTAAACCTGCTATGAGAAAAAGATTATTTTCAAGAATTAAATCAGGTAGTAAAGGTGGTAGACCTGGTCAGTGGTCAGCTAGAAAAGCACAGATGTTAGCACGTGCTTATAAAAAAGCTGGTGGTGGTTATAAATAATGGCACTTTCTAAAAGACAGCAAAGTTTAAAAAGTTGGACTAAACAAAAATGGAGAACATCAAGTGGTAAACCTAGTAAAGGAAAGCGAAGATACTTACCTGATGCAGCTTGGAAATCTCTTACACCTGCTGAAAAAGCAGCAACTAATAGAGCAAAAGCTAAAGGTAATAAAAAAGGAAAACAGTTTGTTAAACAACCAAAACGTATAGCAAAGAAAACAGCAAGATATAGATAATGGAAGATTTTATTTTAAAAAAACTTAAAAAGAAAAAATATGATCCAGATTTTGAATTAAGACAAATAGGACTATTACCTAAACTTAAAAAATATAAAGCTAAAAGTAAAAGGAAAAAAAATGGCTAAAACAGCAGCATGGCAACGTAAAGAAGGTAAAGATCCTAAAGGTGGATTAAATCGTAAAGGTGTTGCCTCATATAGACGACAAAATCCAGGATCTAAACTTAAGATGGCAGTTACAACTAAACCATCTAAATTGAAAAAAGGTTCGAAAGCAGCGAAGCGTAGGAAGTCTTTTTGTGCTAGAATGAAGGGAATGAAAAAGAGATTGACCTCTGCAAAAACTGCAAGAGATCCAAACTCTAGAATTAATAAATCATTGCGTAAATGGAATTGTTAAATGTTATTAAATTTACTGGGGTTAGCATTTAAAACAGGTGCAACCATATATAAAAATAAACAGGATTCAAAGAGGCTTCAATCAGAAGCAGAAAGACTACACTTTGAAAGAATGGCAAAGGGTGAAGTCGAATATCAATCTAAAGTTATAGAGTCTAACGACAAAGGGTGGAAAGACGAATTTGTTTTGCTACTTGTTTCCGCTCCTATTGCTTTGCTTATATGGTCTGTATTTTCAGATGATCCAGATATTAAAAATAAAATAGATTTATTTTTTCAATACTTTCAATCATTACCTATTTTTTATCAAGCACTTTTTGTAGGAGTGGTTAGTGCAATTTATGGTTTAAAAGGTGCTGACATATTTAGGAGAAAATAATGGATTCAAAAGACTTTATTAAAATGATTAAAGAAAAATTAAAAGACACTCAAAAGAAATCTTTATCTGTTTATTCTTACAAACAAAGACAAAGCAGACCAAGAGTTAAAAAAGATATTTTAAGAAATAATGAAAATTGATTTTAAATATATTGCTGCAACTTTAGGAACTATCCTTTTAGGATTATCTACTTGGACATTAGTATCTATTGTAGATTTAAAAGAAAGTAATTCTTATATTAAAGGTGAACTGTTTGGTATTAACAAAGATATTGGCAGAGTTTATAATTACATAAATAATTCTAAATGATAAACGCTGGATCTTTTCAAGAGTATGATTACAATCAAGAATATTCTGAATGTGATTGGCGTAATAATTAATTTATATGAACGAAGAAAATAATGGCACACATACTAAAGTAGCTGTATTAATAGAAAAGGTAGATAACCTTGAAGAAAATTTAATGCACAAATTAAGAAACAATGAGAATCATTTAAAAATGATATATGAGGATATCACTGATATACAAAACAAACTTAAATATATAGCTATTGGTGCGATAACTGCCTTTGGTTTGGCACAAGGTGGCACTATAGATATATTAAAAGGATTATTAGGATGATCTTAGCTTTATTTGAATCCTTATTATGGTCTGGTGGACTAGTTGGTTTATCACTTGTAATAGGATATCTGTTATTAAAAACTGGTGCGTTTTAAGAATAATCTCGTTCCAAAATCATTTCTAAATAATGAATGGCTTTGAGTATATCTTCTTTGCCATTTTTATTCTGATGTCTGCATACATATTTAATTACATTACCTTCACAAAATAATAGATTGTTTTTATTTATAAAATCAGCAGGTTGTATTTTAAACTTTGTATAATGTTTACCACCTATTTGTTTATCAAAACAATCTTTGCAACTCATGGAATTAAACTTAATACAGTTCTATGTTTTATGCTACCATTAAATAATATATCATTTTGGGCTTGAGTAAATTGTATACTACCATGTATAGCTAATCTTTTTATTTGATCTTTAACGTATTGGGGTTCGTAATTTGCTAACTGACATACTAAACAAAAATCATTAGACATACTAGTAAGCCATTCTATAGCTTCTTGTTTGTATCTTAAGTATCTTTTATCTAATCCTTTATATGAAGCATCATCAATGGCTTGATAAATGACTGCACAAAACAATCTATTTTCAGATTCACTTTGTTGGCTTGAATACTGGAGGGTCTTTACAAACGACTTCATAGGTTGTTCTATCTGTTCTATTTGGATCAGACCTCCATTCAAAATCTGATATCTTTAATTTTTGAAATTGTTGCATAGCTTTGTTTTCATCTTCAGCTTCTACTTCTACAATGCCACACAATGTTGTGTAATGTTTAAACAAATACTTCATATTTTATTATTACGTCTACTAGCTTCTAAAGTTCTCCATACATCTATAATTAATTGTTCTTTATCTCTTTTATTATCTAAAGAATTTACTTTCTCTGCAAGAGCTTGTTTTTCTTCAATGTGAGTTTTGTAGCTATCAGATGCATAGTATCTTTGTTCTTTCATGGTAATACTACTATCTTCACTATTATTTAAAACATGTAATGCTTTATCTCTTTTAGCTTTATCTTTTAAATAATCTAATCCTGCTGATAGTTTAGCTTGTTCTTCGTCTGTACTCGAAATATATCCTAATGCTTCTTCAAGCCTTTTTTCTGATATCATTATCCTCTCCTACTTTTTTATAAGTTAATTCTAAATTCTTAACATTCCAAAACTTTACTCTTACACATTCGAGTATTTGTTTTTTCATATTAATTATATCTTCCTCATTACAATGGCTATTCCATGTTATAACACAATTATAATTCTGCATCTACATCCTTTTCAAATGGAATATCTACAAGTTTATAAGGTTTTCCAAACTTTGATTCAAATATTTTACTATTTGGTTTGTATAACTTTAATCTACCTAATGGAACTACAACTGATTTATCTTTGTATTTTATTTCCATATCACATTTAGCTTTAACACAAGCATCAACTTCATAATCTCTAACTGATGCATATTTACCTTGCCATAATTTTTTTACAGTTTTTGTTATCATAATATATCCTCCATGACGCACCCCCTAGCAGAAGGGGAAACTGCTAGAGGATACATTTTGTTTAAACTAGAACGGAGCTTCTTCATCCCCATCTTTTGACGCATTTAATACTTTTCGAACCATTATGTCGATAGCACTAAATTCATCATGAACTACAGATGCACTATTTTTACTTAATGCAGAAGCTAATAAATTACTCATAGTTAATCTGTATTTCTCTTTCCACTGGTCATTAGTTTGACCATTAGAAACTTGTTGTGATTGTACAGTTGGTTGTGGATTTGATTCTACAACTTGATCTGCACCATCAATAGGTTCAATCTTTGTACATGATTGATTTATTGAACCAGGTTTTCTTATTACATAACCTGTTACTTTTACCCTATCGCCTTTATTCATTTGTCTACAATTTTGTGGAACGAATAATTTACGTTCTGTATTGTCATCTAGTTTTACAGATAACCAATACTTGACGGGATTGTCAGCATCATGAATGTCTTTTAACCCCTGTATAGTCGCTTGATACGACTCCATTGCTTTTTCACTCATTTTTGTCCTTTTGTTTATTTTGTTTATTATGGAACTTAGTTTTTCCATATTGTTTTCCAAATATCCATAGCAAAATCTTTAGCTTGTGTTTGTCCCTTACCCCAACGGAAGTTATCCATTGTTAGTGGGAACATTCTAACCACATCATCTTTAGACTTAGCTATGGTACAAATATGTTCAATAGTTTGAAATACTTGTATTAAGTCTATATCTGGAACTCTATCCATCATATCTACTGCTTCATGATCTTTTGCAGACGCATACAACAGCATTGTGGGCTTGTTGTAAAAGCGTTGATATAATAATTGTTGTCTGACATCAGATTGTTTTGGATACCAATTACTATCTAATTTGCCAGACTTTAATCTTTTAAGATACGCTGTTGCTTTAGTGTCTATAATTACATTCTCAAATTCAAAGTCTGTAATCATTTTAATTTTCTTTTGTAACTTGTCATGCTGCACAATCTTTTCATTTTGATATGAAACGACTTTACCAAACTCTACAAGATTGTCTGTAAATTTAACTGCTATTTCTTTAGCCCATTCTCTTTCATCAACTGTGTTATCGTCATATAATTCACCCCATTCATTATCTACAATTTCATTAATCTGATCTTTAGATAAGTTGTGTTTCATAGCTTGTTCTGCTGCACTTTCAGCAGCAGTACCCATTACCATTCTTGCATTAGCAGGTTCTGAATATCCAAATAATTCTGTAATAATCCAATATGCTGGACTATCTATAAATGCATTGCCTCTTGATGCACTGTGTCTGTAATCTTCTCTTAATATCATTTTAACTCCTTTTATTGATTTGTTAGACAAATTCGTTTAGTTTTACAATAGTTAAATGTTAAAACAAAAAAAATTTCGTAGTGAAAAATACCTTAAATGGGTATCTGAAAAACCATGCTTACTTTGCATGTATGACCCTTGTCAAGCTCACCATATCACTATAGCAGAGCATAGGGGTATGGGGCAGCGTGTTTCTGATTCTTTCACTATTCCTTTATGTTATCCCCATCATCATCAATTACATATGACAGGTGAACGTAAGTTTTGGCAAACATTAGGTATAAACCCTGTATTTTATGCTGATCTTTTATTTGGTGTATACAATCAAAATAAAACTGAGAATGATCAGTATTTATGGGAAAATATGTATAAAAAGGTTACACCTCAAATTAAAGCAAACATTGATTTCTTAAACCAGCTAAAATAGAATGTAGTCATGGCAAAGATATATAAATTCAATGGTAAAAAACAATCTGATAGATTTTTAGATAATGCTAATCCAGACAATCTTTGTGATTTTTTAGCTGAAGAAAATCCAGAACTACCAGATAGAGTTATTGATGCTATGGCACTTGCCATGATCTATTCAACATACTTATCAATGGTATGTGAAGAAGAAAATTATTCTTGCCAAAAGTTATTTAAAGAAGATTTACCTAAAGATTTTATTCCCTATGGCACGAAAACGATCCACTAAACCAAAGAAGTCTAAAGTTGAGTTCCCATACAGAGAAGTTAGTCTTACTTGGATTGACGCTAACTCTGATACTGGTTGGCTTACTCTAGACCAAATGAAAAAACATTCTGTTGCAACTTGTTACACACAAGGTTGGGTCTTTGAAGAAAACGATAATTTTATAAAAATTTTTGGTACTTATTCTATTGATGAAGAAGAAGGTGTAATAGAGTTTGGTGAAGTTATTGCAATACCAAAAGGTTGGATTGTTTAAACACCTCTATTATTAATTAATGGATCTGAATATTCTATTTCATGTTCCATTTCTTTACCTTCTAATTTTTCTATTTCTTCTTTTGTTTCAGCTATCACTGATTTAACATCATCTTTAGCTGCTTCTAACTTTTCAACTAAATTAGGAAAGTTACCTGGATACACACCATAAATATATAAATCATTTATAGCTGTTGTTACTCTAGATAATCCAGAGTACCTACGCCTTAGTCTTGTTAGTTTGTTGTCCATCTTTTTTTTCTTTTTTAGGTTTTTTGATTGCAGCTTCTAACTCTGCAACTTTTTTATTTAAAAAGTCTATTGTTTTACGAGCTTCATTTTTTTCGTATAACAACTTGTTTATATTTGCTTGTAATAGTTTTTCTTTCATGGTAAATTTTTCTCCATTTCTTTGATTGCTTTTATAATCGATAATACAACATTTTGCAAATGTACTTGATCTTGATGATCTACATTTAACCTTGTTAATATATGATCTTTTTCTATTGCTGTATATAAAGCAACAAAACTGTCTGCATGGGCTATTGCTTTTTCTGTGTCTGCGATAAGTTTATCGTAGTGTTTAGACATTCTAACTCCTTCCATAGTTTTTTATATTTTCTGTATTGTGGTAGATTTGATGAATCTGATTGTTCTACCACTTCTTTATACAAAATAAGATCTCGCAATGCAGAGAGCTTAATTTGTAATTCTTTTATTCTCATAACTTAAATGCAATATATTCGTATACACTTTTAAAGTGTCCTTTTTGTAATGCTCTCTGAGTTACAGTAATTAGTTTTAATTTACAATACTCATTTATCTTTTTGCATAATTGTTTAGCTTCTTGATTAGTAACAATATCTTCGGCCATAAAACCAGTATAATAAACTACTTTATCGCCTCTAGTTGCATCCATTACCCATTGATCTATATTCATATATTCTCCTAATTTAAATATTTAAGTAATTTGCGTTTGACTAAATCTAGCCATACTAAAAAATCTTTAATGCCACTCGTATATTGTATTTGCATAGCTTCAAGTTCTTCAGTAGCTTCATTAGTTGCCCTTCTTATTATTTCTACTTCTCTATTCTTCATAATGATCTATTACATCTCCATCTTCATCTACTTTACCTATACAATATATAGATTCACCATGATCATAGTCTGCATCTACAAAATGAGTTGTAACATTACAAGATTCATGTGTTATGCCTAAATCTATCTCATGATAGTCTATGCCACCTTCATCTCCTAATTTTCTATCTGCTTCATCTTTTGTATCTGCCATTACATCTTGTTCTAAGACTAAAGTGTAATAAGTTTTTTGTCTGTAAATCTTTTTACCTTTATCTTCGGATGTTGTCATAATATTTGTTTTCATATTACGCTCCTATCATTTCATTCCATTGTCTACTATTCATCATTGAAATTACTTGCCCTTCTCTTTTTCTCGTAACCATTTGTGGGTTACCCTTTGTAATGGGATGCGAACTCCAGTGAGTAGCCGATTGGTATACAGCAAACATTGTATGACCATAGCTATTAGAGTAGTTATCCCATAAATCACCAAGCTCACGCATTGCAATGTCTGAATGAGAACTAACCAAACTATTCCTTTGAACTTTGGCAATTGTTGTTCTAAATAAATAAAGTACTTCTGCATTTGTTACCTTTCTTTGCATTAATTTAAATAATTCAGCACCTAATTCTTTTTGTGCTTCAAGACCATCTTTAAACATATCCTTAGTATATTCAGTTTCTTTATTACTATTATGTTTGTTATATACTTTGAACTGCCATTCTGGTCTTACCAAACCATTCATACATATTACATATACAGAACCAAATATAATCTGTTCTGCCCAAGTACTATCGTAACTTGCATACATACGTAAATGTGGGATAGCTTTTTCTTTGTCATGATCTTTAACTGGAATACCATTTTTCCAAAAATAAACATCACGTCTAAATTTAGTACCTTTTGGATGAACCCAATCTTTTACTGTTATGTCATGTGTCATACCAGCTTCTCTGATTACATCACTTACTCTATGAACTAAATTTTGATATGGTCTTATTTTGTATTTATTAGATACAACACTCAATGGTTTTTTTGTAACATCATTGATTAATGCATATCTATTTGGAACAGTTACTTCTTGTTCAGATTCATTATCAGAATCAATAAAATATATTTCCTTTTTTGCTACAGGAAATGTTACTTCTTCTGGTAATTCATATAATTTGTACGCTTCTTGTTTATTCATATATCCTCCTATTTGTTGGGTGGTAGCCCATTGAGAGCTACCAACCCATTATTCCTTACGCTTGTTTGGAAACTGATTCACTAATGTTTGCTACATAGTTAGTAGCTACATCAGCAATATCCTTTGGCGTAAGTTTCTTTTGTTTATCTGCCTCATCCATTCGACTACATGTACGAATGAACAAAGTAGTTGCAGAAGTCTTTTGACCCATAGGATCTAATCGACTTAACCCTGCATTTGTCTTTACTGCATGATGACATCTTTCTAATACAGTTGCATAGTAATCTATCATCTTGCCGTATTTATCCTCAATTCTAGTCTTGAGGTCTTTCTTTGTTTGTTCCATGATCAACATCCTTTCGTTTTAGTTCATATGGAAATTCTAATGTTTCTGGCATATGTTCTGTAATTGCATTAATTACGCCAATGCCTAGTCTTATTGGAAATGTTACCATTTTAATGGCTTCATTTGTTATGCTGTTTATACGCTTCATATTTCCTCCTCATTCGTTGATATTTTGCGTAAGTCTTGCGATATTCTTTCGCAAATTCTTTTGTTCCTGGTGTTGGATCTACATCTTCAGTTAACCAATTGTACGTTCCACGTAATGCATAGCCACCTACTGTATATCCAATAAACCTAATTACGTTCCACATTATCTACCTCCGTTGTGGTGCTGTCGCTGGTCGCAGCAGCATAACGTATTCTTTTAGCTTCATTCAATACATCATAAGTTAGATAATTAACGTCTACACCCAATACTTTACATGCTAGTGCAGCACGTCTTAGTGTTAATGAATTAATACCCATTTCATACTTTTGTATTTGTTGAAATGTAATTCCACATGCTTCTGCAAGTTTAGATTGCGACATGTTTCTAGCTTTACGTAGGGATTTAAGTCTTTTCCCTACTATTGAATTAAACACTTTATCTACTTTTCTTTTGCCTGTTGCATTTTCTGTCATAGCGTTCTTTCTCCTTTCCGTATAATTGTTTTAAAACAAACAACTCACGCTTGTCGGAGTTGCTTTGTTGTCTTGTGTACACCCTAATAGTGTTACGATGTTTGTGGGTATCATTGAGTCTTGCTATACTCAAAAACCCTTGTTGTGGATATTTAATAGGTATATAGTCTGAGTACTCTATATAGTTTCGCCACCACCAGATCCTCTCTAACTGAATAAATCCAGTAAATTCAAGGCCTGTAAGCAATTCTATACCTTTCTTTATACCTATCTTTCTATTTCTGAATTTGTTTTCGAACACTATATATCTCATACAATATCTGTCCTCTCAAATATGCTCTCATTTGTGTATCTTGAAATTTACGCACTATATGTAGTAGCTTCTGAAGATTTTTTATGCTATTATTCATACATCATATATCCTTTCTAGGTATGCATCCCTGCCCCGTTCTGGTCAAGCAGGGAGCTACCGATCTAGTTTATTTATTTTCTATTACTTTTAGTACAAGCTCTTTGATCTGAGCAATTTCTGCTTTTAACAGTTCAAAGTTTTCATGTTGTTTTTTAGGCAACAATATGCCTGCCTGTACTTTCTTTGCGTAATCAGTATTAAAATTAATAACCTGATTAGTTTGTTGTGTAGTCATATAGACTCCTTTCTTTAGCAATCAGCTACCACTGTCGTGGTTGATTGCGTTTTTCTTTTATGGTAAGATACAAGCATGTTATACCAGCAACAGATCCAATGACTCCAATAGTCATATGATCAGGCGATATAACAGCAAGTATTAAACCCAATACAACTAATAAGCTGTAAAGGAATATTTGGATATAGTACATACTTACCTCCTTACGTTAATAGTATTACTACTAGTTCAAATAAGATAAATATCTCTGTCATGCTTGTTTAGATATTCTTCTTAACATTAAATACGCCATAACAGCACTGCCAATCACCATCATTAAATAAATGGCCATTAACACAAGTACGATTGTACTTAATACACTTAACATATCCCATACCTCCTTGTTATATATTGTCTAATAACTTCTTTCTTAATTCTTCTACTTGAAGTTCTATTAGGATTAACTAGTAATGGTAGTTCGTTATTATCAAACAATACCATTTGATTACTGTCATCTACATATATCCCAGAATGTATGGAATTATGCATGTTTGTGTGTCTTGCTCTATTCATGAGATTCTCCTTTTGCTAGAGTTTATATACACATTAATCAGATTAGGATATCAACTTATCAATATCTTGTGTCCGACCTTCACTTGTGAAGGCTCGGGCAACAAGAATAAATAGAACAACAACAACAAATAGTCATAAGCAACTTAGCTGAATGTTGTGAATGACGGGTTTTAGAAGTACACCAAGAGCTTAGCGTAACAGTGTGTACAATATATATAGGGGGGTTTGATACAACTAGTAGAAATATACTAGGGGGTTTGTTATAATTACGATATAAAAAATAGGAGATAAAATTATGTATCCTGCATTAGCAAGATTTGGATATGGTTTAGTTAAAAAGATTAGACCATCTAAAGTAAAAAAAGCATTAAAACCATTATACGAGAAAGCGACCAAGAAAAGCGTTTCTGGTGGCAAAATGGGAATGATGGAAGATAAGCTCATAAAAGGAATTGAAGGTGCTTCTAAGAAGGCTTATGGAGCTTATAGAGGTGCTTACAAAGCAACATTAGGTTCATCAGTTCGTAGAAAAACAACTGCTGCTGGAACTGGTGGTTATATGTTAAGTTCTTTTCTTAATGGAGATGATGACTAAATCTAATGGCTCGTAAAGTCAAAGAGTTTACAAAGCTAGAAAAGAAACGTATAAAAAGACCAGGCAGACATAGTAAGTCGCCAAACAAAGCATCCAAAAGGATGTATAAGAAATATAGAGGACAAGGCAAATGATAGGTGCAAAATTAATGGGAATAAGTTACTTATTGGGTAAACCAATAGTAAAAGGTGCTAGAGCATTAGCTAAAACAAAATATGGAAAAAAAGGAATTAAATTTGCAAAAAAAGGAACTTCTATTCTTAAGAAAGATGTTAAGCAAGTAAAATCAAACTTTAAAAAATTTCCTGAAGCTACCGTTGGAGCATCTATTATAGGTGGTGCAGGAGGATATGCTATTGGATCTGGTATAAATAAAGCTGCTGGATATTTTTTAAGTGGAAAAGACAAAAAAGATGGCTAAGAAAACAAAATTAGAACAACTAGCTGAAGATTTAATGAGTTTAACTCCACAAGAGTCAGAACAACTGGCAATTGTAATCAAAGCCAAAATGATGCCTGAAATGGAGAAACAAGCTCAAGGATTACTTCAACCAAATCAACAAACATCTCAAATGGGTCAAAGACAAGCTCCTATCATGCAACCTGGTACAGCTAGAAATATGACAGCACAAGGATTATTAAGATGAAAAAACGTAGCTTAGAGAACTTGTTTGACCAATTAAAAGAACTTAAAATAGAAGAAGAAGAAATCTTAAAAGAAATCGAAGAAATAATATTTGGCGATGCTGATAACTTTGATGACTATGATGATGAGGAGGACATATAATGCCACAAGTAGGAAAGAAAAAGTTTTCATATACTAAAGCTGGAAAAAAGAAAGCTAAAGCATATGCAAAAAAAAAAGGTATGAAGGTTAAATCTAAGTACTAATGAAAAAAGCTAAGTTAGGAACTGGTACAAGATTTAAAAAACTTACTGCTAAGTTAAAAAAACAAGGTGTTAAAAATCCAAAAGCATTAGCTGCTGCAATTGGTAGAAAAAAATACGGCAAGAAAAAGTTTCAAGCTATGGCAGCAAAAGGTAAACGTAAATGATTAAAAAAATTAAACAAAAAATATGCGAAATGCTTTGCAATTTATTTGATATTACACCTTGTATTTGTAAACATAATTGTAAATGTAAAAAGAAAGGCAAATAATGGCTAAAGGAAAAGAACTCGTACCTTATTCATCTACTGAATCATTTGGTAGACGTATTAAAGGTATTGGAAAAAAGATTGTAAAAAAAATTCCAGGTGAATTTAAGTTTTTAGGTAAAGTAGCTAAAGGAGCTGGTAAAGTTGCTGGAGCTGCTATTAAAAATCCATTAACAACTGCTGCTGTTGCAGGTACTGCATATGCTATGGGAGCATCATCAAGAAGATATGCTAAAGCACCTAAATTTGGTGAAAATAGAAATTTAAATTCTCAATTAATTAGACGAGGCATCTAGTGGAACAAGAAACCAAGAAGCGTGGTGGTAAAAGAGAAGGTGCTGGTAGACCTAAAGGATCTTCATTTAGAAAAAAATGGAAAGATCTACAGGAATTAGCTGTTAAATACCAAACATCTCCTTTAGACTACTTGCTTTCTGTATTAAACCATCCTATGAGTAGTCCAGAAAGAAAACTTTACGCAGCAGAAAAAGCTGCACCTTACATACATGGAAAAGCACCAACAACAAACAGAATCGAAACAAGCCCAATCAAAGTCAATATCAAGTGGGAAGAATAAAACAGTAAATATTACCATTCCCTACAAACCTAGACCTCTCCAAAAAGAGGTTCATCAAAAACTAAAACGATTTAATGTACTTGTTTGTCATAGACGTTTTGGTAAATCTGTATTAGCAATCAACGAACTCATTTCACACGCAGCAAATAATGCACAACAAAAGTTTGCATACATAGCTCCTACCTATAGACAAGGTAAAGCTATTGCATGGGATTTATTAAAACAATATTCTAAACCTTTATTACAACTTGGTGGACAAAGAAATGAATCTGAACTTAAAATAGATTTTTGGAATGAATCTAAAATACAAATCTTTGGAGCAGATCATGCAGATTCACTTAGGGGATTAGGATTTCATGGAGTTGTTATGGATGAGTATGCCATCATGGCACCAAGAACCTGGACAGAAATTATTAGACCAGCAATAGCAGATACACAAGGATTTGTTATTTTTATTGGAACACCTATGGGTCATAATCAATTCTGGGAAGTCTATGACTATGCACAAAGAGGTGATCCTAATTGGTTTGCAGCAATGTATAGAGCTAGTGAAACACAAGTTATTCCTGATGAAGAACTTAGACATGCTAGATCTATTATGACAGAAGAACAGTATAACCAAGAATTTGAATGTTCTTTTACTGCTGCTGTATCTGGATCATATTATGGTAAATTAATGACAAATGCTGATAATGAAGATCGAATAACAAATGTACCATACGATAAAGTTATGGGTGTAGAAACATGGTGGGATTTAGGTATTGGAGATAGTACAGCTATTTGGTTTGTTCAAAGAGTTGGAGAAGAACTACATATTATAGATTATTATGAAAATAGTGGCGAAAGTCTTATGCATTATGCAGATATTCTACATAACAAAGGTTATGCATATGAAAGACATATAGCTCCTCACGATATTCAAGCTAGAGAGTTAGGAACAGGTAAATCAAGATTAGAAGTTGCTTCAGACTTAGGTATTGACTTTGAGGTAGCACCTAAATTAGAAGTAGATCATGGTATCGAATCAGTAAGAAATGTGTTACCATATTGCTGGTTTGACAGAGAAAAGTGCAAATTAGGCATTGATGCTATGCGTCAATATCGAAAGCAATGGGATGAGAAAAACCAGGTTTTTAAAAATAAACCTTTACACGATTGGTGTTCTCATGCTGCAGATGCTTTTAGATATGGATGTGTACACGATCCTGTAACTTCTTCTGATTGGGATAGACCCATTTATGTTGAAACAAAATATATAGTATGAAAAACGAACAAGAAATTTTATCAATATTAAATAGAGAAATTAGAGCATCATCAGGTTACATTGGTGGTGAGATTGTTAGTAGAAGAAAAAGATCTTTAGAATATTATCTTGGTAGACCTTTTGGTAATGAACAAGAAGGTAGATCACAAGTTATCTCTACAGATGTTTCTGATACAATTGAAGGATTAATGCCTTCATTAATGAGAATCTTTACTGCAAGTGATAATGTATTTGAATGTGAACCTGTTGGGCCAGAAGATGAAGAAGCAGCTAAACAAGCAACTGATTATTTAAATTATATTTTCTATAAACAGAATAATGGATTCAGTGCTTTATATACTGCGTTCAAAGATGCACTAATTCAAAAAAATGGAATACTAAAAGTTTATTGGGATGAGTCTGAAAAAACAACTCGAGAAGAATACAAAAAATTAACTGATGATGAGTTTATAGATTTAACTAAAGATCCTGAAATTAATGTATCACAACACACAGAGTATGAAGAAGAATTAAAAGATGATCAAGGTGAAGTTTTAGATACAATTAAATATCATGATGTTGTTTTATATAAAACGACAAAGTATGGTAAAGTAAATATTGAACCTATCCCACCTGAAGAATTTTTAATTGAACGTAGAGCTAAGTCTATTGAAGATGCAAATTTTATAGCTCATAGAACTAACATGAGCAGAACTCAATTAATTGAAATGGGATATGATCCAGAGGTAGTAAACAACTTACCTATTGGTGATACAAATTATTATTTAGAAGATAGACATATTAGATTTCAAGAAACAGATTTTTCTGCACCACAAGATAGAGGTGATGATAGTACAGATGAAGTTTTAATACATGAATGTTATGCAAGAATAGATATTAATGGTGATGGTAAAGCAGAACTTATTAAAGCATGTATAGCAGGTGATAGTGCATATAAAGTTTTAGGTATTGAAGAAATTGATTCAATGCCATTTATTTCTGTTACACCAATTATGATGCCACATAGATTTTATGGTAGATCAGTTTCAGAATTAGTAGAAGATATCCAATTAATTAAATCAACTGTTATGCGTCAAATGTTAGACAATATGTATCTAACAAATAATAACAGAGTAGCTATTCAAGATGGTCAAGTTGCAATGGATGATCTATTAACAAATAGACCAGGTGGAATTGTTAGAACTAAACAACCACCATCAAATGTTATTTTACCATTACAAGCTCAACCTATTACTGATCAAGCATCAGGTATGTTAGCTTATTTAGATTCAGTAAAAGAATCTAGAACAGGACAAACAAGACAATCACAAGGTATTCAAGCAGATACATTAAATAATAAAACTGCAACTGGATTAAACCAAATCTTAACTCAATCTCAAATGAGATTAGAACTTATTGCCAGAACTTTTGCAGAAACTGGTGTTAAAGATTTAGCTAGAAAAATATTTGAACTTGTATGTAAGTATCAACAAAAAGAACAGATCGTTAGAATTAGAGGTAAGTTTATTCCTATGAAACCATATGAATGGAGAGATAGAATGAATGTTACTGTAGCTGTAGGACTTGGTACAGGTTCTAAAGAACAACAATTAATTTTATTAAATTCTATTTTAGAAAGACAACTACAAGCTATTAACTTACAACAAAATGTATTTGGCCCAGTTGTTAATGTTAAAAATATTTATCATACATTAAAGAAACTTGTAGAAAATGCAGGATTAGGAAATGTAGAACCATACTTCATGGATCCAGATGTAGGTCAATCACAAATGCCTCAATTACCTCCTAAACCTCCAACAGAGTTCGAGAAAGTTTCATTAGCTCAAGTACAAGGTGAAAATGAAAGAGCTGTTCTTAATAGTCAAATTGAACTCAAAAAACTTGAAACTCAAATGAAACAAACATTATTAGACTTTGAGTTAAAAGTAAAAGACATGGAATTAAAATATGGTACTAAAGTAGATGAACTTGCATTAAAGAACAGATCTATGATAGAACAACAACAGGTTAAACAATCTGGTGATATATTTAAAAAAATAATGGAAGAACAAAAAGAGTTTTTTAATGAGCAACCTAGACAAACAGATTCAACAGGGTCAGAAAGCTAAACAACTTCTTAACGACCCTTTATTGAAAGAGGCTTTTGAGTATCTCGCTGAACAATATAAATCAGAGATATTTAATACAAGTTACAATGACCATGACCAAAGACAAGTACTTTGGATGGCATATAATATGCTAGACAAGATTAAAGGCCACCTTGTTAGCGTCATGGAAACAGGTAAACTAGCTTCCTCAGAGCTAGAAAATCTAACACGCCAATCTACTAAGTAGAAGCGTTCAACATAAGGAGCATACATATGCAATCAACTGATAAATCAGTTCAAGGTGCAGCAGATAAAATTTTAGGATTACTGAATCCTCAACCTGAAGCTCAATCAGAGCCAAAACAGGATGAAGGACAATTAGCTCCAGAAGCTAATGCTGAACCATCAGTAGAACCTGTTGAGGAACAGGTAACATCTCAAGAGAGCCAAACTCAGTCTGAAGAAGCTCCAGTAGAAGTCGAAGCTACTGAAAATCAGGAAGTAAAAGAAGAAACTGTATCTGAAGCAGAAATCGAGAAACCAAATCTCCACCAAGTCAAAGTACAAGGTCAAGAGATGGAGGTTACCCTTGATGAACTTAAGGCAGGTTATTCTAGAGATTCCGACTATCGTCAAAAGACACACTCTTTATCTTTAGAAAAAAAACAATTTGATGAAGAAAAAAGTGTTCTTAGACAACAATACGACATGAAACTTAGAGAGTTAAATGAGGCAATATCTAGTGCTGAATCTATAGGCAGACAACAGTTAGATCCTGCTGAATTGCAAAGACTTTACGAAGAAGATCCTACTCAAGCTGCTAAAATTGATTTTCAATTAAGGCAACAACAAGAAAAGATTAACCAAGCTAAAGATCAAGCAAAACAAGCTGCACAGCAGCAATATAATCAGTATCTATCTGAACAAAAAAGACTAGCACAAGAGCGTATTCCAGAGTTCTCTGATCCAAATAAATCAGAAACTTTTAAGAGTGGAATTAAATCTACTTTAAAAAGTTATGGTTTTTCAGATCAAGAAATTGGATCATTAGCAGATCATAGAATGTTAATGGTAATTAAAGATGCGATGTCATACAAAGGTTTGAGAAATTCTAAACCTATTGTACAAAAAAAAGTCGCAAATGCTCCAAAGGTTATTAAACCAGGTGTTGTCAAAACAGAAAACTCTAAGCGTAGTGAAGTAAGGAACAAAATATCTAAGTTGAAGAAATCTGGTCGTCTTGATGATGCCCATTCTGCAATCTTAGGTATGATAACTAAATAACCTTAGAGGAGAAAAAACATGGCACAACCAACAAATACTTTCGATACTTACGATGCTGTAGGTATAAGAGAAGATTTGCAAGATGTTATCTACTCTATCTCTCCAACTGATACTCCTTTCATGAGTTCAGCAGGTAGAGAAGCTGTAAGAAACACTTTGCATGAGTGGCAAACTGATAGTTTAGCTGCTGCTTCTACTTCAAATGCAGTAGTCGAAGGTGACGAAGCAACATTAGACGCATCTAGTGCAACTACTAGATTGTCAAATACAACTCAAATCATGGACAAAACTGTCGTGATTACTGGTACTCAAGAAGCTGTAGATAAAGCTGGTAGAGCATCAGAATTAGCGTACCAAATCGCTAAAAAATCTAAAGAGTTAAAAAGAGATATGGAAGCTACTTTATTAGCTAACCAAGCTGAAGTTTCTGGCGACTTTGAAACTGCTAGAAAATTTGGTTCAATTAACTCTTGGATCGCATCAAATGACGTTTTTGGAGCAGGTGGTGCATCAGGTGCTGCTGGTAACACAGCTAGAACTGATGGTACTCAAAGAGCTTTAACTGAAGCTGATTTGAAAACTGTAATCAAAAATGTATGGAACGCAGGTGGTAACCCATCTGTAATCATGGTAGGCCCATTCAATAAACAGAAAATTTCTGGTTTTACTGGTGGATCAACTAGATTCGATGCATCTGAAGATAAGACTTTATACACTTCAATCGATGTATATTCGTCTGACTTCGGTGATTTAGAAGTTGTACCAAACAGATTCTCAAGAGATAGAGATGCTCATGTCTTAGACATGGACTATTGGTCTATCGGGTTCTTGAGAGATTTCACTATGCATGAGCTATCGAAAACTGGTGACAGTGAGAAAAGACAAATGCTTGTCGAGTTCACACTAATCTCTAGAAACGAAGCTGCATCTGGTGGAGTTTACGACTTAACAACAGCGTAGTAATATAATAATAGTGGGGGAGTTCTCCCTTTGTTCTCCCCCATTACAAACTATGAAGTCTTATAGAGATATAGACGGAACGTAGGAGAAACAAAATGAGAACATTAAACGACTATTTTTTAACAGCTAAAGTAACTGACATTAGTACAGCAGGAAGCACATTCGTTGCAGTACCTGATGGTGGTAGAATTGTTAAAATTTATAGCTCAATCAAAAATGCTATTACAACTGCTGACGCAGCTTTATCATTTGAGATTGGTGGAACAGCAGTAACTAATGGTGGTATCACTGTTGCTTATGATGGTTCTGCTGCTGGAGATGTTGATTCTTCAACACCTTCTGCTGCTAATAGAGTAGAAGAAGGAGAAGCTATCGAAATCATTAGCGATGGTGGATCTTCAACTGCTTGTGAATGTGTGATAACATTCGTAATTAGAAGATAAATCTTTTAGGGGGTGGCAACACCCCCGCTAAATTATAGGAGAAAAAATATGCATATAGCTATGCGACCAACAACTACACAAAAAGTGAACTCATCAGGAAGTTCTGCACAATCTTCTGCTTTTGGAGCTAACATTGAATATGTTAGAGTATGTGCAGATGCAGCTTGTCATATTGAGTTTGGAGTTAATCCAACTGCAACTAATGCTAAAATTTATTTACCAGCAGATGATATAGAATACTTTAAAGTTTCTGCAGGTGAAAAAGTAGCTGTAATTGGAACTGTGAATTTATACGTAACTGAATTAAGTGAGTAATGAGTATTTTAAGATCAGTAGATCCAGATGGTACTAAATACTATTTTGAATCTGATGGTAAACTTACTGTCAAACAATCTCAAAATACAGACAAAGTCTTAAAAAGAAATAAAGAGTTATATAATAAAGGCGATTCTGGTTACAATGTAGGCAAAGACATGAAACGAGTTGCTAGTATTCCTACACTTGTTTTAACGCTTTGGGCAAAAGAATACAATGGTACAAACAATTGGTTTGGTTTGCCAGACGAAGTAAGAAAAAAAATTTTAAAAGAAAAACTTAATAGCAGTGATTACAAATATTTTAGAACTGCATCAGGTAGATTTTAATGGCACTAACAAATTACACAGAATTAAAAACATCAATAGCTAATTGGCTTAATAGATCTGATTTAACTTCAGAGATATCTGGAGATTTTATTGCATTATGTGAAGGTGACTTTAATGCTAAATTAAGAATTAGACAAATGGAACAAATAGATCCTATTACTATTAATGCAGAAACAGTAGAAGTTCCAGAAGGTTTTATTGCTGCAAGATCTTTTTATGTATTATCAGGAGATACTAAATATAATTTAGAATACATATCACCTGCAAATATGTTTAAAACAAAAGGTGCTTCTAGTTCTGGATTACCTAGAGTTTATACGTTAGAATCAGATAATGGTACAGAAAGTTTTAGATTTGCTCCATCGCCTGACACATCGTATACAGGATATCTACAATACTATAAAGAATTTCCTTCTTTATCTGCTTCAGTTTCTACTAATTATATTCTTTCAAGCCATCCTGCTATTTATCTTTATGGTAGTTTGTATCATGCATCTAATTTCTTGGGGGGTATCGAACCTAACCAACAACAACAATGGCTAGGAATGTATCAAGCTGCAATGGAAAGATGTGAGAACAATGATAGAACAGATAGTTATGGTGCTGCACCTACAGTTCAAAGAACAGATGTGGGAACAGATTTATCTTTCTATCGTAGAAAAGCATCTAGTTAGGATATCACATGCAAGTTCCTTTTGGAGAATGGCTACCTGATCAACCTAAACATAACAATCCAGGTGCAAACGTAGCTACAAATGTTTATCATGCTTCTAAGTCTTATAAAAGATTTCCTTCTCTTGTTAATTATTCTACTAATAATATTGGAACTGATTGCAGAGGTGGTGGTTCATTCAGAGATAACGCAGGAAATGTATACAACTTTGTTGCAAACAATACTGACATTTATCAATTAGATGCTGGAACATTTACTTCTAGAAAAGGATCTCTTACAGGAGATAATACAGACTATTGGACATTCTCACAATTTGGAAATTATATTATTGCAAGTAATGGAGTAGATGCACCTCAATATTATTTAATGGGTACATCAACTAACTTTGCAGATTTATCTAGTATTGCAACTGATGGAACACCTCCTGTATTTAGAGTATCAGGAGTCATAAGAGATTTTTTAGTCACAGGTAATCAATCATCAAATCAAAATAGAGTTCAATGGTCAGGTATTAATGATATTACAACTTGGAGTGCTGGTAAAAAATTAGCAGATCAACAAGACTTACCTGGATCAGGTGGAGAGATTGTAGCAATTACCTCTGGAGAAGTTGGATATGTATTTAGACAAAATCAAATAGTTCGTATGGACTTTGTAGGTGGAGCAACAATATTTAGATTTTCAGTTGTATCACCAAACAGGGGAGCAGTTTATGGAAAAACTGTATGCCAAGATAATAGACAAGTATTCTTTTATGCAGACGATGGTTTTTTTGAAATTAATGGAGATACTATTATTCCTATTGGAGCAGAAAAAGTAAATAGATTTTTTGAAAACGATTTAAACAAAGCATTTTCAGATCGTATATGTGCAGCAGTAGATCCATTTAATCAATTAGCTTTATGGCTATATCCATCTGCACAAAATCCAACTAATACAACTGGTATATGTGATAGACTTTTAATTTATAACTATGCTACACAAAAATGGTCATTAGCTGAATCTAATGCATCATTTATCTTTTCACAATTTGTAGGTGCATACACTGTAGAATTAATGGATTTATTATCACAAAATTTAGAAAATATTAATATTGCTTTAGATACTGATTTTTGGTCTGGTGGACAATTGTTATTAGGTGCAATAGATAATAATTACAAAGCAGCTATTTATTCAGGTACTTCAAATGAAATAGAATTAGAAACAACTGAATTTGAAATATTCCCTAATTTCAGAGCAAATGTACAACAAGTTAGACCTATTGTAGATGCACAAGCTACAGTTACTATTAAAACTAGAGATAGACTTGCTGATACCCCTGTAGAATCAGCTTCTGTTGCTATGAATAGCACAGGTGTTAATCCAGTTAGACAATCTGGTAGATATTTTAGAGCTAATGTTAAAGTACCTTCTGGCACTTTGTTTACTCACGCACAAGGTATTGATATAATAGCAAGTAAAGCAGGATTAAGATAATGGCAGATGTAATAGAAAGAGATATCGATAATGTTAGGTATTCTTTTGAAACACAAGAATTTTTCCAAAGACAACTAGAAGAATCTGTCAATAGCTTAATAAACAAAAACAACGTAGAAACTGATAAAGTTTTTGCATGGTTCATGAGTTAATATGGCAGGTATAAAAGATTATTCAACAACAGCAGCAAACAACACTTCAGTAGGTGGTATTAGTATTGCAGAAGGTATGTTACCTTCAAATATTAATAATGCATTTAGAGCTGTTACTGCTGATATTAGAGAATGGTATAACGATTCACAATGGGTTCAGTATGGAGATGGTGATGGAAGTTTTACAGCAACGTATGCTTCTGGAACATCTTTTACAATTACAGGTGCAGATGTATCTACAATCTACCATGAAGGTAGAAGAATTAAAGTTGTAGCAGCAACACCTGGTACAATTTATGGAACAATATCTAGTTCATCTTTTTCTACTGATACAACTGTAAATGTAACATGGGATAGTGGTTCATTATCTAATGAAGCGATTACCAGTGTATTTATTGGTGCATTATCTCAAATCAATCCTTCTATTCCAGAAAATTCTATTGATTCAGCAAATTTAAAAACAGATGCTGTTACAACTCAAAAAATTACAAACGCATCTATTACTGCTGCTAAACTAGCTGGAGATTCTATAACTACAAGTGCTATTGCAGCAGACGCTGTAACCAATGCTAAAATAGCAGATGATGCTGTTGATTCTGATCAAATTGCAGATGGTGCTGTAGATACCGTTCACATTGCTGATGCAAATGTAACAACAGCAAAAATTGCTGATAGTGCTATTACCACTGCAAAACTTGGAGCAGATTCAGTAACTAATGCTAAGATTGCAGACGATAGTATAGACAGTGAGCATTATGTAGATGGTTCAATTGATACAGCTCACATTGGAGATTCACAAATTACAACTGCAAAAATAAATGATAATGCAGTTACAGCAGATAAAATTGCAGATGAAGTTATTGTAACTAATGCAGAACATTCTGCACATACACCAGACGATACAAGTTTTTTTACAACATCAGCTTCTGATGCAAGATACTTTAGACAAGATTCAACTGAAACAATTTCTTCAGGAGATAGTTGGTCATCTTCAGATTCTTATGTAGCAACAACTGCTGCGATTGATGCAAGAGTTGTAGATTTAGTAGATGAGGTTGGAGGTTTTGTTCCAATTGCAAATGAAACAAGTTTTCCAGAAAGTAACTCTGATATTAATGATGCTGCTGGTACAATTATTTCTATTAAAGAAATTGCAACAACTAGAACACCTGTTGCTGGTACAGTAACGATTACTAATGGTGCTGGATCAAATACAGTAACAATTAATGGATGCGGTTCTACAGTTTTAACTGCTGGATTTGGTGTATTAGTAGAAACAACTTCTACATTACATACTTATAATTTTCACAGACTTACACCAAAAGCAACTGAAGTTACAACTGTAGCTTCTATTAGTTCTGATATTACAACAGTTGCCAATGATGGAACAGATATTGGTGTTGTTTCAGGATTAAGTTCAGATATTCAAACTCTTGCTGATATTGAAGATGGAACAACAGCTACTAATGCTATTTCAAATGTTGGTAATAATATTTCAGATGTAACAGCAGTATCATCAAATTTATCTGGTTCAGATACAATAGGAACAGTTGCTACAGATTTATCAGGTTCAAATAATATAGGTACTGTTGCAGGTTCAATCGCTAACGTAAACAGTGTTGGTGGTTCTATTGCTAATGTAAATACAGTTGCAACTAATATAGCTTCAGTCAATAACTTTGGTGAAGTTTATAGAATATCATCATCAGCACCAACTACTTCTTTAGATGTTGGAGATTTATATTTTGATACAACAGATAACGTATTAAAAGTTTATTCAGCATCAGGATGGCAAAACGCAGGTAGTTCGGTAAACGGAACATCAAGAAGATACAAATATACAGCAACTGCTAGTCAAACAACATTCTCTGGAACAGATGATAATGGTGAAACATTAGAATATGATGCAGGATTTATAGATGTTTATTTAAACGGAGTTCATTTAGACCCATCAGATTACACAGCTACAACTGGTACATCTATTGTTTTAAGTTCAGGAGCTACAGTAGATGACGAATTATATGTTGTTGCTTTTGGTACATTTAGTGTTTCAGATATTTCAGGTTCAGATATTACTTCAGGAACTATTAACAATGCTAGACTTGTAAACAATGGTGCAATTACCATTAATGGTAGTGATGTAGCATTGGGTGGTTCAGTAACTATTGGTGAAACAAAACCTACAATTACATCTATCTCACCTGATACGATTACTAATGATGCAACATCTATTGTCATTACAGGAACAAACTTTGTCATTACACCTAATGTTGAGATTATAAATTCAGTAGGTGGTATTACTTATCCTAATTCAATTACAAGAGATTCAGCTACACAACTGACTATCAATGTAACTTTACCAACTGATGGAACTTATTTTATTAGAGTAGAAAATCCTGATGGACTTGCAGTTAGAAGTTCAACAGCTTTACTTACAGTTTCAGATGCTCCAACTTGGAGTACATCAGCAGGTTCACTTGGTAGTCTTGCACAAGGTGGTACTGCATCATTTTCAGTATCAGCAAGTTCAGATAGCACAGTTGCTTACTCTGTTACTACAGGTGCGTTGCCAACAGGATTATCTTTAAATAGTTCTACAGGTGCAATTACTGGAACAGAAAGTGGAACAGATAGTGCAGAAACAACATACAATTTTACAGTTACGGCAACTGACCAAGAAAGTCAGACTACAGATAGAGCATTTTCTATTACGGTAACAACAGGAATTAACAATGGAGGTCAGTTTAACTAATCATGGCTAGTACATATTTAACAAGAACATCTACAACAGTTACAGATGATAAAAAATTCACAATATCTACTTGGGTTAAAAGAAGTGCCTTA
>Ga0070750_10000173_pt1 | contig 33197 bp, 27 predicted proteins | sample VirMetDEL_Nov_24_FD_77013 | JGI IMG/M metagenome (GOLD analysis project Ga0070750, IMG submission 77013) | Aqueous microbial communities from the Delaware River and Bay under freshwater to marine salinity gradient to study organic matter... | ecosystem: Environmental > Aquatic > Marine >...
ATAAGAACGTACGAAAACGAAAATAATACAGAACACGTTTTGTATTTACCTTTTGTAGAATTAATATTAATATTTTTTAAAGAAGACGATAATGGGGCTATTTGATGAAAGAATTGCATATAAGCCATTTGAATATCCAGAGTATTATACAGAAGGTTGGCTTAAACAGGCCCAGGCATTTTGGTTACATACTGAAATACCTATGTCTGGCGATGTCAAAGATTGGAACGAAAAATTAACAAAAGAAGAACGCAACTTAGTAGGAAATATATTATTAGGTTTTGCACAAACAGAATGTGCTGTTTCAGATTATTGGACGCAGAAAGTTGTATCGTGGTTTCCGAAGCATGAAATACAACAAATGGCAATGATGTTTGGTTCGCAAGAAACAATTCACGCAGTTGCATATAGTTATTTAAATGAAACACTCGGTCTTGAAGATTTTGAAGCATTTTTACATGAACCAGCAACAGCAGATAGATTTGATAATCTCGTTGCTTACGATGGTAATGATCCCGTGGGTATTGGTAAATCATTGGCTATATTTAGTGCATTCGCAGAAGGAGTTAGTTTGTATTCTGCTTTTGCTGTTCTTTATAGCTTCCAATTACGTAATTTACTCAAAGGCATTGGACAACAAATGAAATGGAGTGTAAGAGATGAATCACTCCACAGTAAAATGGGTTGCCAATTGTTTAGACATATGTGCGATGAAATTCCAACGCTTTTAGAAGATTGCAGGAAAAATGTAATTGAAGCAGCAAAGACAATGCTAGAAGCAGAAGAAAAGTATATTGACAAAATGTTTGAATTAGGTGATATAGAAAATTTAAAAGCTTATGATCTTAAACAGTTTATTAGAAAACGACTTAATGAAAAGCTCGTTGAACTCGGTTACCTCGACCTCGGCGGATACTTTAGTTACGATGAATCAGGAGCCGAATCCCTTGATTGGTTCTATCATCTTACTGGTGGCCATACCCATACTGATTTTTTTGCTGTACGTCCCACCGACTACTCAAAGGCAAATGAAGGAGAAGATTTTGAAGATATATGGTAAAGCGATCAATTTTAAAGGCAATGGTGAAGGAAAGAAAACTTTCACCAAAAGAAAGATTAGCAAATAGATTAGGATATATGGGGGCGGCGTTTATTATGATGTCGCCCTATTTATTGCCATACGGGAATATTGGGATCTATACTTATATAATAGGTGGTTGTTTAGCTATACCGCAAGTATGGCTTGCTAAGCAATGGAATCTTGTTATAGTAAATGTAAACGTAGTTATAGGCTACATAATATATTATTTTAATGGATAAAATTATAGAGTACGCACAAAAAAAATATCCAAGTAGATTTAAGGGTAAAGACGTACAAGTCATTGAAGAAGAAAATTTTTTCAAAGTATTTGTTAAAGACGTTAGCCCTGTTTTTTTAAGTAAAGAAATATATGGAAAATGAAAGAAAGCAAACTAATAGAAATGTGGAATCGCATAGAGATATTGGGGGCAAACACTCAGGCGATAATAAAAGAAATGCAAAATCTAAAAGACCTCTCAATTGGGACGCTAGAGACATTAAAGCGAATACCTGGGTACGAGGAAGCTCTGGAAGATATGAAAACAGATATTTTGAACAAGACGAAGACTGAAGAAAAAAAATTAGATGTGGAATAACGAATGGAAAAAAGGTGTAGATTACCCGGCTTGGGGTGACACCGAAGTTTACAAAAAGACCATTGCTGGTGGCTATCTCTTACAAGGTGAGTCACCACGTGATGCATATATGCGTGTTTCCAAAACAGTAGCAAGGCGTTTATATAAGCCAGAACTAGCTGAAAAATTCTTTGAGTATATTTGGCAAGGTTGGCTATGTTTAGCTTCACCAGTGCTGTCTAATACAGGCACAGATCGAGGTTTGCCTATTAGTTGTTTTGGTATTGACGTAGCAGATAGTATCCAGGATATTGGTCAAAAGAATTTAGAGATGATGCTACTCGCTAAACACGGCGGTGGAGTTGGTATCGGAGTTAATATGATTAGACCCGCCGGAGCAAGAATTACAGGTAATGGAACTTCAGACGGCGTTGTCCCTTTTTGCAAAATCTATGACTCAACTATACTCGCAACCAACCAAGGTAGCGTACGACGTGGAGCTGCAAGCGTTAACATCAACATTGAACACGATGACTTCCTCGATTGGATTGAAATTAGGGAACCTAAAGGAGACGTCAATAGACAATCTCTTAACTTGCATCAGTGTGCTGTCGTTGGCGATAAGTTTATGCGAAAACTTGAAGGCGGAGATCAAGAGGCTAGGAAAAGATGGTCAAAGCTTCTCCAAAAACGTAAAGCAACTGGTGAGCCATATATCCTTTTTAAAGGCAACACGAACAAAGTTAATCCAGAGGCTTACAAAACGAATGGATTAAAAGTTCATATGACAAACATTTGTTCTGAAATTACATTACATACAGATGAATCTCATTCTTTTGTTTGTTGCTTATCATCATTAAACTTAGAAAAATACGACGAATGGAAGGATACAAACCTGGTATACGATGCGATCTGGTTCCTGGACGGTGTCCTGGAAGAATTCATACAAAGAGCGAAGGGTCTGAGGGGGTTCGAAAATTCTGTGAGAAGCGCTGTGAAGGGACGGGCACTCGGGTTAGGAGTGTTGGGATGGCACAGCTTACTGCAGAAGAACGGGATCGCCTTCGAGGGCTTGCTTGCACAGTTCAAGACCCGCGAAATTTTTTCGAAGATAAAAATAGAAACTGAAAGAGCTTCAAGAGCGTTAGCTGAAGTTTACGGTGAACCACTTTGGTGTGCCGGAACAGGAATGCGTAATACGCATCTACGAGCCGTTGCGCCAACCGTATCAAACTCAAAACTATCTGGTAACGTTTCACCGGGTATTGAGCCTTGGGCTGCAAATGTGTTTACCGAACAAAGCGCAAAAGGAACCTTTATAAGAAAAAACAATGAGCTTAAAAAAGTATTTAGAAAAATTGGAATTGACACTAAAGAAACTTGGGATAAAGTTCTTGCAGATGGTGGGTCTGTACAAGACATCAAAGAACTTGATGGATGGTATTTCGATCACAGAGGAAGACTTACCCAAGAAGATGACGGGGAAGCGGTAAAGAATGTTTTTAAAACATTCAAAGAAATAAACCAGCTAGAATTAGTTAATCAAGCTGGTATAAGACAGGACTATATTGATCAGTCTGTAAGTTTAAATTTAGCTTTTCCATCTGAAGCAACGCCTAAATGGTTAAACCAAGTGCATTTCGATGCGTGGAAAAAAGGTATTAAAACCTTATATTATATGCGTACTGAAAGTGTATTAAGAGGTGATATTGCTGCACAAGCAATGGACCCTGACTGTTTAAGTTGTGATGGGTAAATAATTAAGGGGCCGTAAAAAGCCCCTTTATTTATTTTTTATCTCTTTTATTGTTTAGCTGTATTCGCAAAGCATCTATTTTTTCCATAGAATATTCAATGTCTTTCATTACAGCTTTAAATTCTACGTGCATTTCTTGCACATCTTCTTCTAACTTTCTTTGATTAGGCCATGTATATTTTTCTTGATTTTCTTTTAGCTTCTTTGTAGCTAACTCAACGGCATCTAATCTGCTATTTAATGTGTAATATGAGCCGCCAATAGAAAATATCATAGCTATAGCTGTAAAGAGCTGTGCTGGATTTACACTAAAATCCGCTTTGCCATTCCCATTCCAATCAACTTTTGCCATCTTTACTTAATTGTTTCAATGCAGCCGCGCGATCGTCATAATCCAATGCTGCTTTAAGAATGATCTTATCCATAACGTCATCTTGGTTTTCAAGAATTTGTTTTTGTAGGTTAATGATCATTTCTTCTAAGCGGTCTTTAGCCTCGACTAAACTTTCAATTTGATCATTCTTCTTTTCAATTTCGGTTTTCAGCGCATTAATATCATCAGGTTTTGATCCTGTAATAGTTGATATTACTAAGCCAATAGATGCTGATAATGTACCTATAAGCATCATTACAACTTCTTTATTTGTTTCAAGCACTGGGTACTTCATCAAAATAAAAATGATGGCCATTATAAGTAAAAATATAAATAGGCTGCCAACATAATGGCGAATTTCTTTTGCTACTCCGTTTTTAGGTAACTGCATTTACTTTTTTAATTTAGCGATTATTTGTAATACTGTATAAATTAAAGTAGATAATAATACTAATGTCTGTAAATATGTGTTTAAAGGCATAGATGTTGTAACTAATGCTGTTATGTTTATTCCGTAAACTTTTAGTGATTCCATATTAATATTTGCATGAAGATCTTTTAGTTATTGGGCTCATTTTTCTTACTGGTGCAACTCTTCTAGGTTTTCCAGCTGGTTGGCCTAAACTTTTCTTCTCATTTATTTTTCTTCTCTTTTCAGATGAAGACATTTCACTTGCTGTTTTTGGTGTATCTGCGGATATTCTTTTTTTAGGTCTGCAATATGGAACACCACGGCTTTCACCTTTACTTCTTCCGCATGGTTTACCTGTACGGACATCAGTCCATTCTTCCTTAAACCAACGCTTAAGCGATGCCCCTTTTTTGGTCTTGTTTACTTTTTTAGCAGCAGCTCTTTCGTTTCTGCTTGCCCAAACAGCTTTTCTTTGTGCGTCACTTACGTATGGCATATTATCCTATATTTCCACCGCGTTTACGGCACTTAGCTATGTACCCTGATGCATAAGCAGACGGGAATACCCGATATTTTGCTTTGGCTTTTCTATAACATGCATCTTTTTTCATCAAAGGGCCTTTAGCTATGTTGGTTATTATTCTATTACTCATTTGAATGATTTTTTACCTTTCTTTTTATTTCTTTTAAAACCGGGTTTTTTACTTGAACTTGTTTGTTTTTCAATCATACCAAGATCCCACTCTGACCAACCTAAAGATAAAGCTATTGCTTGCCATAATTCTGTTTCTGGTTCTAAAGCTGTTTTAATATGGTCTGCTTTTTGCACTAAACGATCTGCAGGTAAATTTGTACCTGCTGATATAACTTTTCCTGCCGCTAAAAATGCTGGATTTTCCAAACTAAAGCCTTCAGTAAAAACTTTTTCTCTTGATTGTTTATAAGTAAAAGTTTTACCAGCAGATTCTAATTTGCGTAATTTAGAGTTGATTGGTGGAGAAATTTGAGTGGCCTCTATTGCAACTTTAGTATAATCTGGTCTAGATTTTTTAGATTGATCTATTATCTCCATTATCATATTTTTAACAGTAGCGGCCGCGGCACCATAAACTCCAGTGCCTCTAAGTAAAGTATCAATACTACTATTACCAATTCTAAAATATCTTTCTTTTTCTTTATCGTCATCTTCTTCATCAAACAATAAAGCAAACAACCCTTGTTGCAAAGCAGAGAATATAATATTCTGTATTACGCTATAATACGCAATCTTACTAATATTTGTTTTCCAATCACCTCTTCCATTTATTAAATCTAGCGTTGCTTTTTTAGTCAAACGAGCATATTGCATGGGCGTATTGCCAAAAGCTAGTATAAGACGCCCTAAACTACTTGCTTGTTGCATAGAAATGCGGTCTGGTCTTGCAGACTGCTGCGTTTCTTCCGCAATTTCTTGAAAATCAGTAAATGCTCTTTTTTCTGCAGTCTCTTGATCTAAACCTTCTTTTAAATATTTTTTAATTCTGTTACGGTACATTGTTGCGCCACCAGAAGCAATAGCAAAACTATCTGCAATTTGCGTTGGCGTAAAACCAAATTTCAATATTGCGCTTAGTGCAGCTTTTGCTTTATTTTTAGAATTTGAAGCGGCGTTGGCTATCTCATCTGCATTAATGTCTGTTTGTAAACCAGATCTTCTTTGTTTTAAAAAGTCAGAATTAAATAATGTTGCAAAATCTTTCCAATACTGTTTTTGATTTGCAAAAGCTATGCCCGCATTAATAGGATTATTATCTGAAAAGTTTATAAAGTTTACAGCCGAAAGAGTTTGTAACACTGCTGATCTAGCGTTAAAGAACATAATTGCACCAACTGAATTATTAGTCCAGTCCATAAAAGTACGCTCTATTTTGCTTGTACCTATTTTTCTATTGCGGCCTGTTCGCATACGATGTAACATATCATTTAATGCTTCAACATATCTATCACCATACAAAGCCCGCAGCTTATTTTTGTTATCTTCTGAAAATATTTGTTCAACGTTTTCTTTCCATTCAGTTAAAAATTCGCCACGTCTAACATCATTAATATAAGAAACAAGGTCTGTGGTTATATCTCCGCTATCCCAATTATTGCTAGGTTCTGGGTAACCACCCGGGTTCAGCCCAATTAAAGATTCTGCAAATTCTTTTAACTCAGGATTATTATTGACAATTTTTAAATTTTCATTTAAATCTTGTTTGCTTATATTAGGTATTTCCATACCCTGCTTTTGCCAAATATACATTCGAACAGAATTTTGATTTGTAAATCCTGTATCATTAACTTTATTTAAACCCCCTGGAACATTTTTTGACGCTTCTTTTTTAAGAGTCATCCAATCCCGTAAAGATTTTTGCTTAGCTGCTTCATACCTTTGTATACCTCTAGAAAAAGGCCTTAAAAGATTTTTTTCATACCAAGCCATTTGTTGATCACCAACTTTGCCTTTGCCTAGTGCTGTGTATAGCAAACCAACAAAGTCATCAGCAGAATAGGGAATAAAAAACTTTCTTCCTTTCTTTTTACCTACAAGCCTAGCTTTAGCAGGAGAATATGTTTTATACCATTCTACACCAGTTGATTTTTCTAATACTTCGTTGAATTGTCTAGATAAACTTTTTGAAGATTTTACTGTTGCTGGTGGTTTCGTTATTTTACCCGTTACCGTGTTCATTAAATCATACATTGGAGCGCCTCGGCGTGCAAGCATCTCATTGTGGTAGGTTAGCTCAATTACGCTTGTTTTTCCCGGTATATGTTCTCTTGGGTCTGATGCTTTTAAATAAGTAGCATCAATATGCTCTTTAGCTATATCGTTTGGTGCAATTATAACTTGAAAATCAGCAAGAACTTGTTTTAGGTTTATTGATTTTTCACCTAAAAAATAGTACGCATGAAAAGCGTTTCTTACACCAACCTGCGACGCTCTATGCTCATAAGTATATCCACCTTCTTTTTTATCTAGTTCACCTTTTTTGTTTATATCCGCTTTGTTTTTGATAGCAACGGTTGTGATAGGTGCTGCCATTCTAACTATACCTTTTTCAGCAGCAGCTAACATTCTTGAGAACATAACCTGCTCAACTTCTGTTTCTGCAGAAGAGCCCTCATACAATGCTACTAATAGTTCTTGTGCTTTAATAGCGGTATTGTTGCGCTCTTTTAAGGCTTTTCTAGCCTCTCTATCTCCAAGTGCAGCCTTCATGGCTGTTACTTTTATACCGTATTTTATATTTAAGTCCGGTAAATTATTTTTAGCGTAGGCTAATTTGTCTGCACCAAATGTTTTTTCAAACCACGCATCATATTCCTCTGTTCCATTTAGCGGATAGATGGGATTTGATTTTTCACGTGATGTTGTGTCTTTCATTATTGCATAAACAAAAGCGGCATCAGCGTCTGTTTTTACAAATCTTTTTAATGTTTTTGTAATATCATTTAAAGTGTTTTGAGCAATATCAGGATAATCTTTTACTAGTGTTCCAATTGCAGAGAACTTTTCACCTAAATGAAATATTGAACCGGTAACGCCTATTTTGCCTTTAAATTTAGCTATATTTTCAGCAGAAAAAATTTGTTCAGGAATATCTTTTAAACTTCCCTGTCCAATCATTGATTTAACATATTTTGCTAAAACTTTTCTATCTTCTTCTGTTAAATTATCACCATATAAGCTTTTTAATATTCCAATTGTTTTTTTCTCTGACTGCGTACCAACTTTTCTTAGCTCTTTTATAAACTGTGGTAATTTAGTCGAAACAACAGCTGATATATTTTCACTATTAGAAAATTTAACAGTTGCTCTGTCAATTTCTTTTCCTATAACATCAATAGTATTATTTACAGGATCAAATCCTTGCAAATTTCTAATATCGTTGTACTTATTTAGTATATCTGGATTAGACAATGCTGCTAATGTTGCATCAAAAGCAACTTCAACACCAATTTCTTCCGCTATAGACGTTTTACGCGTACCTTTCTTGCTTGGTGCTACATCTCTTCCTGTAAAATAATTAAGCCATTCAGCTTTAACTTTTTTTCTTTTCTTAAATATACCTTTACCAACAGCTGTTTTTTCACGTAATTGCTTACCGTCTTTATCAAGAACAGGTTCTGCAAACTCGTTAAATCTTCTATTTATAGTTGATTGTGGTAATGCTTCATATATTGCTTCAAAATTATCAGCAAGAAATGATTCGTAATTAGCACGTGTCCCCATTAGTTTAGCAATAACAGGTTTTAATTCTGTTCTATATGCTTTTATTAATGCGTCTCTAAATTTATCAGATGTAGTATCAGGAAGCTTAGTTCCGAATGTTTTAGTTACAGCGTCAAGTACTTTTGTCTTTACGTCGTCTGTTAGCTCTAGTCTTTGAGCTAATGTGCTTGTTTCGGGCTGTTTTGGAGCAGTTTCAGCAGCTTCAATTGTTTGTTCTGCAGTTTCTGTTGAAGTTACTTTTTTAGCTTCCGTAACGTCTTCTGTGAACTCCGTATCTAAAACCCGATTTGCGGCTTCAATTGCTCTTCTTGATAAAAATTTATTAATATATCCGGCTAGCGGCGCACCATTTGCTTTTTCCGGAGTATATTCCATTATCATGTCTAATATACCACGCTTCCCTGTCTCAATTTCATCGCGCAATAATTGGTACTCAAATCCAGGTACATTGCGATATTTATTAACTAACTTATCCACAATTGGCGCAAACTGATCAATAATGTCCATTGCTCCAGCTGCTCCTTGCTCTTCGTATATTTGTTGTACTTTTTCAGAAGCTTCTGAGCGAGAAAATCTTTTAAACTCCTCTTCAACTTCAACTTCTTCCGTCCCGTCTATTAATTTACCAGTAAAGCCTTTTTTAGCGGCGGCAAGCACTTTTTCTCGTACTCCTCCGTCTTTTATATCTTTATTATAATCTTTTATAAAATTATAAACATCCCGCCCAGTATCAAACTTAATGTCTATAACACCTAAGTCTTGAAGAAATCTGCGAATTCTATCGCCTATTTTGGTAAATATATTTTCTTCAAAAACTATGTCGCCCGTTGCGGTAGCGTCGGCAAATAAAGTTAAAACCTCTTCAGCCTCTATAGCTTCAGGCTCAGATAAGTAATTTTGTAATCTTCTTTTTATGTCAGAATTAAGCACTTTATCGGTGTCCATTGTTTTTAATGTTTCCAATAAAGCATTCTTCATATTAATAGTAGCGGCCGGGTTTGCTTTTAATGTACTTACTAGAAGTCCATGTAAAAGTTCGTGGGCTGGTGCATTAACAGCTTTTGTTCTTTTTATTGTATCTTTATTTAATACAACTTTTAGCTGTTTAGTTTCAGGATCTTCGTATATAATGCCATCACTTGTTTCAGCTATTTTAGAAGCATCTTCTATATTGAGTTCTCCAATTTCGTCTGCTGTTAATGTTTGTTTATCAATACCCATAGCTCTAAACGCAGCGTCAGTCGCTTTGTTTGTTGCTTCAAAAGTATTTGTTACAGCATCTTTTAATATTTGTTTATTTAATTTTTCAAGTTCGTTGATTTCTTCAATCAAAGACTTTTTGCCAACTTCAGTTGTAGTTTTAAATAATTCTTTTTTTCTTTTTAATACTTCATCTTTATTACTAGCATACTGATTTAATTGGCTGTCTGACATCCCATACAATGCTGTTTTGTATTTAGCTTGCAAACTTGAAATATTATTTTCTAAAGCAACAATACCTTTTTCTAAACTTTTTTTAGCTAATGGGTTTGTTTCTGATTGAATTTTTTCGTTTAAATTATTATATTGATCAATTTTATTATTAAGCCTTGTTTTAATTTCTTCAGGCATTAACAAGCCTTCAGCATAGGCTCTTTTATTTTTTGGCGAAGATGCTAAACTGGATACAGTTACCGCACCACCACCCATTAAACTACCAATAACAAAGTTATCAATTAATCTATATTGTAATTCATCGTAATCAACATCTCTACCTAAACTTATTTTATCAAGGAAAGTTTGACCTAATTCTTGCACGACCTCTGTTAATCCTTCTCCTGGAATTAATAAAAACTTTTTAGCATATTCTTTAAAGCCGGTTTCTAAAAAATCTTTTGCAGCCATTGCACCGCCAGTCTTATTTATAACACCCGCATATTGGCCAAGCCCTCTAAAAGCCGCATCAGAAGCAGCCTGCAGAGCCCCCGTAGCAATTGCATTCATATATAAAGCATCTAGCTCAGCATCAGGAGATTGCTCAATTTCTTCAGAAAATTTTTCACCAGAAATAAGCATACCGTGTGCGGCTATACCTGCTGGGCCTAAAATAGAAAACCCTATAGAAGGTAAAGATTGCATAAGGCCATCAGCAGCTAAAAATGCGCTTTCGCTGTAGTTACCTTTTTCCCAAGCTTTTGATAATGACTCATTTTCAATTTTACCTTGGTATTCTCTTATCCCGTCTAAAGCTTTATTAGCTTTATCGGTAACATCTTGACTGCTTTGCACAGCCATACCCATACCCATTGTAGGCATATTTCTAATAAGATCTTTTCTTTCTTGTATTGACAATCCTGGGTGGGTATAACTAGCAACAGGCATAAGAACCATGTCTCTTAAGCCTTGAACTTGCTTAGTTATATTAAATGGAATTTTAGCAAGGCCACCAACCACTCCTTTAAAAACAGTAGGTTGGTTATTACCTTCATTAAGATTTGAATCTATCGTTTGGCCAGATGTTGCGCTTTCAGCTTTTGGTAACTCCAAGGAAATATCTTCCAATTTGGATGCCGTATCTGTTATTTCGAGTGCTGCAGTTTCGTCCACACCCGCACTCTGTGATGTGGTTGTTGTCTTTCCCAGCTCTTTAATTCCAGCTCTTTTCTTGTAGTCTTCTACAGACATATTTGATGCTTTGGCAGCTTGTTCAATTTGCTGCAAAGTAATTTCTTGTCCCTCGTATTCAAACATATTATTTAATTTTAATCTTCAAAAACAGGTAAATCCATACCTAATCTTTCCGTACCGCCTTCAACCTCTTCAAATTTGTTTTGTTCTTGTTGTATCAATGAATCAAGAATATCTTGCCTATCTGTGTCTTGTATCTTTTTAGCATTGACCATTGCATCTAATAAAACACGCACTTTTTCCCCTTGCGTCATATTAGGTGTTATAACGTATTTGCCGCCTAAAACAATAGCTGAAGTATTTTCTAAACCTAAGTTATCCTCCGCTTCTTTTTCTGTATATTTTACAGGCATTAAACCAGATGTTGCTTGAAGATTTCCTAAATCATTAAAATTAACACTATCAATATCTCTAATAGCTGGAATAACTCTATTTAAGTAAGCATCTTGCTTTTCTTGTTGAGTTGCTCGTTCTTTAGATATTTGAAAAAGTTGATATGGTGTGAACTGTCCTTTGGTTTGCTTAACTGCTGTTTTACGATCATATAAGCTTTTTGCTCTATCATAAGCTGTTTTAGCTGCTGATCTATATTGATCTTTTATCTGATTAACTAAATCTTGCTTGTTTACAGTATCAAGCTGGCCATTATCCTCAAAGTCATCTTGAATATCTTTAACAAGATCCGGTGATAAGCCGAGTTCATCAACAGCAATACTAGCAATGTCACCATCAGTATATTTTTCATCACTAAGTACTTGATCGATTTTTGAGTCAAATTCTGTCTCATTCCAGCCTTGAAGCGCGTATTTTTCAAATTGTGCACCTAATGCTTTTATTTGTGATTCATACGCATCTGATCTTCTAGTTATTGGCCTAGTGTTTACTAAAGAATTAAAGTCTTTAGTCGTGCCATCGGCAAATACAAATTGTCCATCTTGCACAACAAAGTTGCCTTCGTAAATATCGTTTATTCTATTATAAAGAGTTTCGCTGTTTAATTTGCTTAAATCCTCTTGTTGTAAATCAGCAACATTTGCAACCCATTGTTTAAAATCGTTTGCTTGAGTTGCCACACCGTTTATTTTACCAATAGCATTGCTAATAGCCATTTGCTTTTCAACGGGGCCAAAGTCTGGGTTGTTTATAGCCGCAATCGCTTCTTCTCTTAGTTTTACCGCTTCTCCTGCTGCCCAGCCACGCATTTGCATTGGAACTTTGCTTTCGTCAAGTTGAGGAAGTTGAGCAATTGCTCTAGCGTTGTTTTCTTGCAAGCGTTGTTCTTCTGCTCTTCTACGCAATAATGCTTGTTCACCGCGCAAAACAGCACGTTCAACAGCACCAGATACATCTGTGAACTGGTCTGCGGCCATCCGCGCACCTCTAATTAATTGTTGATTTGCCATATTATTATCCTGCGGCGGCTACTCTAGCGGCACCAACCGCCATATTTGCTACGCCTCCTATTAAACCTTCTGTTGCTTTTCTTCGAGCTTCGTCAGCTGCAGCTTTGCGTTGCTGAGCCATTCCAAACAATGTTTCAGTTCTGCCAAACTCTTTAGCTTCTAACGCTGCCGCTCCTGCTGCTCTTTGTTGTTCAAGCGTTTGTTGCCCTCTAGCTCTTGTCATTTGGTTAGCTGCTTCTTGTTGGCCGATTGAAGCAGAAGCTTGCTGTAAATTAGCAGATTGTTGCTGGGCTAATGTTTGCGCTAATGCTGCAATTCCCGAGCCACCGGCCGCTTGTTGTAATCCGCCAAGTGTACTAGCTAACCCCTGTTGCTGTTGTTGTGCTGCAAACTGCGCTTGTTGTTGATTGACCGTTAGATCTTCAAATGGATTAGTTAAATTTGCAGACGGATCTTTAAACTCAAATGATTCGTATGCTTGCCTTTGTTGTTTTAGCTCTTGCCGGGCTCTTCTTTGTTCACGTCTTCTTGCGCGACCACCAATAAGTCCGCCTACCATTCCTGTAAGTCCTTGAGCTATTTGTCCAAAAGCTCCTGGGTCATCTTTTGCGGCTCCTTTTACCGCATCGCCAAATCCACTCATAATTATTATATTTAACTGCTAAAGCTTACTTCGGAATTTACCGCGTAAAGCTCGCAAAATTCTGTTGATGTATTTTTTATTGTAACTGTTGCATGATAGCCTATAAGCCCATTACTATTTATCACGTTGTTTTTATTAAACATAAAATATGTATTTTCGTCTACCGCCCCTGCAGAATTAAGAACATCTACAACAAACGATTTACGATCCGATGCAACACTAACGCAGGTACCCAATTTTACTTTATGGCTTTCTCCATCCCTTGATATATATATTATATCAGTCGGTTGCAAAGAAGTATTTATTTCTTTAGAAAATGTTATTGTTTTATTTGCCATTTTATGGATTTAAAATATTAGCATTAGAACCAAAATTACTTCCTTTTGTAATATGGTCAACAATAGTAATAAGAGTTGGGTCATCTGATAATTGTCCAACAAATGTGTTTGAATTTACCCATATTTCTGCTCTAAATGATTGAGTTACATACGGTATATTTGGTCCAACCTGCAATACTCCAGTTCGGTTATTTAATTCTAGTGTGTCAAATTTAACCTCAAAAGGATCCGGTTCAAAATATTTCATTTTACTGCTAGGTATAACAACCACTTTTTCTATATTATTTACTATTTGCACAGCTGAGTTACCGCTGAACTCTACCCCAAAACCTAATCTTGTTCCGCCGTATAGCCCACTTGTTAAAGAACTAATGATCCCATTCATTTGCATAACGTATCCGCCAGAAGGTCGCAAAGATTGAGGTGTGCCTAATACTCCCCCGCTTGTTACCCAACTTGAATAATAGCTTTTTGTAAATGCAGCAAATTCAGCTTTTGCAGTAAAGTCAGGAATTTCACTGCACAATTCTGATATTTCAGTTATTCCTCTAACTCCATTTGCAGGATATTGAATTATTTTTGAATTAGTAAAATCTTTAAAATAAACATACTCAGCGTTTATGCCAGTGTAATCAGATTCCCATGGAAAAGATACTCTTTTACCTGTTTTTGTTGATAAAAATGATCCAACCGTTACACCATTGCTATTAGAGTTGTCATGCGTATAAACTCGAAGACTACCTGTTTTGTTTGAATTACACGCTTCTTGCCTTGTAGGTTTAGGATCTCCTACGTTTATTGAAAAATTTTCTCCAACGTCAGCCGATATTCGTATATCTAATGTTCCTAAGCTTTTATTATTGGACGTTACGTCTGTTATATTCACTAATAAATTAACAGTTAATTCTAAACCGTTATCATCTATAGTAAAAGGACCGTCTACTGTAACATTGCTTCCTCCGCCAATAGGCGTATAACTACCAGCTGTAGCTTTAGTTATTTCGCTAGGATTATTTATTATATCAAAAATAGTACTGAGTTGGCCCTCATGAAAAGAAGTGTTTGCTCCTCCATTTTCAAAAACCCCTGTATCAATTGCTCTTTTCCTATCTATTTTATATGTAAACTGCACTAATCTATAGGTAGCGCTTCCTGTAGCTGTCTCTGTTATTACATCGCTTTGTTTAGGCGAAAAGTAATTCCAATTTTCATATTGCGGAAGTTTTGATCTCCAAATAGACACAGAAGATTTTTCGTCAATTTCTATTGCCCCGATTTCATGGGTTAAAACATTTTTAATTTTAACTATATAATCATTAGCATTCGACGGTTCAGCCTCAGCAATATCCCTAGATGGTTTTATGGTCAATGTTTTATCCACAGTAGGAAAAGTGAAATTCCCAGGATCAAAAGATATTGTAGCTTTTTTATCTGTAAAATCTAAAATTTCTAGTGTGCCATCGTTGTCATAAGTAGACGTTACGTCTGTTGATCCATCATATAATTTCCATTCTCCTGCTTGAATAGCGGCTTCTCCATCACCATCTAAAAATTGCTTACCTGAGTTCATTGTAATTGCATATTGAACTTTAGTATAGTCAGTATTAATAGCTCCTGCTATGCCGGTTATTTGAGTATAAGAATTTACAAATGAGCCATTATAGTCTGATGAATTGTTTGCGTCTGAATACGCTACAGTAATTGTAATATCTTTATTAACAAAATCATCTAATTCAAGTGTTATTATTTCCGTATCCTGTGTCATTTCAGGAATAAGCAAAGATAAATTTAAAGTGGTAACATGCTCATTAGGACTCGCTCCAAATTCTACACTAATATTTTTTATTTCAATATTGTCATCATTTTTACCGTCTTTAAAAATAAAATCATTAGGTGAAATATTTTTTATTTTTGAATATGTTTCGTTAGAATCTAATGTTAACTCTATTGACACATTTTTTTCTAAAGTGTCCCCGCTAAAACCTTTAAACTTATTAGTAACAACACCTCCAGATAAATCAGCGTGGTAAACTTTTAATTGCACTTCTTTTGCGGCTTTTGCTGCCCTTGTAAATGTAATAGGGTTTGAAACAAAAGTGTCAGCAAATTCAGTTTTAATAGCTTTACCAGATATTGGGTCTTTAGAATCGCTTATAAAAAATTCTAAAGTATATGTAGCTGCAGCATTATAATCTGTAGCACTAAAATCTAGTGTTATAGTACTACTTGCTGAATCTTGTTGCTTAATTGTTCTTTCTTGTAATACAGTTGAACCTCTTTTAAATTTCCATCCATACGATGCATAAATATCATTTGTAACAACAGCATTAACAGTTTGAAGATCGTTTTCTAATGTATAATAGGTTGCCAAATCGGATACACTATGCAAATACTTTACCTCAGGAGGTATTACTTTAGCATTAAGTTTTATAGTATAATCCCTATTTGTTTGTGTCTGAGAAGGTATTGTGGTTCTTTCTATTATTTCAATATTACCTGTTTCCTGATTTTTTATTATATCAGAATGAGCTGAAATTTTTGAATTATTAATAGATAAGTCTGCAGCACTAATAGAATAATTATCATTTGGGAATAATATTCTTCTGCGTATTTCTACGACATCTTTTGGTTTTCCTGTGACAGTATAAGTGCCATTGCCTTCAGAAGCCGTACAGCCTTCCAAATCCACGCTATAACTGCCGGAAACAGTAACATCTTTTAAATAAAATCTTACTCCTTCAAATAAAATTTGCACAAGTTCATCATTTTCCGGGTAGGAATCAATACCATGTGTATACGTTACAGAAACACCATCACCGTTTTGTGTAAAGGTGCAATTTTTCCCCTTAAAATCACTAGCTATAAATTTATACGCTGGGTCTGTGGGGCGTATTGGCCCTAAAGTTACAGTGCTTTTTGTTATTCTGTCTCCAGAATATCCGCTTATTTGAACCTGATTTCCAGAGGTCATACCAACGGGGTAGTACCCACCTGAATTATTCACTAGTATAAATGTTAGGTTTGTTTTTACCCTATTATCCGGAATATTATCTAAAGTCGTTGGCTTACCGATGCCTTGAAAATTAAACTTTTTTAAGTCAAGGTTACTATTAGTCTGTGAAAAAGTTTTAACCTCACCTTTTATGTTAGCAAAATATTTATTTTCTTTATTTATAAAAGAAATATCTGAAGAGCTTTCTTGGTCTGTTTTTACGGTTGCTTCCCAGTCTTTAGTGCCCTCATAAGATAAAGTTCTAAATCTTTTTACGGCAGAGGGATCGTCGTTTATTTCTAATTTAATTTCAGAATTATAATCTGTTCCATAAAAATTGTTTCTATTTACAGCTTCTACGTCATGCAACCAAAACCCGCTATCTTTAAAAGTATAATATTTGCTATTCAAAGAACACGCCCAGTCAGGTACAAAAGATTTACGAGTTACCCACCCATTTACACTTTCAGAAAAACATACTGTGTCTTCATCTGTTGCAAATGTTAAATTGTACATTTTATTTCTTTCGTCAAATGACCCAAATATAGTTTGGTTTCCAGATAATCGATCTCTAAAGAAATCGTTCATATTAACGTTTGAAATTGGTGTTAAACCATCTTTTGACAAACGCATTACTTTGCCATTTTTTCTATCAACAAAATAACAGCGATAGCCAAATGAAGCAAATGACTGTGGATCATTTGATATACCAAAATCTCCGTTGTATTCTATTGGGTTACCAATTACATTCCTAGACGCTATTAAGTTTGTAGAGCCGTCAGCATTAAATAAAGCATCTTTATCAGCGGGCGCTCTTAGTATTTTATTTTCTAAAAATACCACAACGCTATCATCCCATGCATGTAATTTTTGTATTTTGCCATAGGAAGGTAAAAAGTCTTTTGTAATACTTTCAGCCTGTATAAACTGATTAGAATTATTTATACTACTTTTAGAATTAACAATTCCAGACCAGATTAGTCCATTAAATTTTCTTTCTTCTTCGTATCCTTCTTCGAGAACTGCCGAAGCTTTAACCCCATTTCTTATATAAGGAGCATTAAAATCATCTCTTATTCTATTGCTTTCTACTCCATTGCCAAAGCTAAAACAGTTGTACCAATTTATTTCTTGTTCTTGTCCGTGAAATTGTATTGGGAACGCTTTTTCTGTTTCGTAATATATATCTAATTCTGTAGTTTGAGCTAATGGCTCTGTTTCAAAAATAGCAGGATTATTAGTAAAAGGTGCTTTTTCATCTTGATCAACCTCGCGTAATATAGATACGGTTATAAAATTACCAGGAGATAATTTTTCTTTATTAACAGCTACTTTTTGAGTCAAAGGCGTTAAAGTTCCATCGGCGTCTTTGAATATAAGCCTTAATTCTATAACACCCCCCGCGATACTAGTTTTCTTTATTTGTTTAACACCTACTCTATATATCGTAGAATGATTACTAAATTTTAATAAATCGCCAACTTCAACTGCTTTTAAAAAACTAGTGCTATTTCTAAGATTTGTTTGCCGTAACGTTATATGTGTGTTTTCAGTACCTATTTTAAACGTACCACCACCAGTATTCCCGCCATTACTAACATATATATCATTTAATCCAATACCACCTTTTCCGTCATACCTATGACCGTCAAAAGATGATGTGTACGTATTAAAATATGTTTTACCATCTTCGAGCTCTTCCTCAAGTTCCCCGAAATTCTTTAAAGTTGTATTAGACTCTAATTTTACAAAAAACCTACCTTCAAATTCAGGATCACCTGCGTTTAAATTGGTTTTAAAAATCTGCATTTCAATAGCAGGCCTAGGCGCCGAAGCGTCATCTGAAGGGTCAACGTATAATATATTTACGTCTTCCCCAAATGGTTTTTTAAACACTATTTCTGCTTCATCGTCTCCGGGAAGATCATATCTTACGGATTTAATTTCGTAGGCTTTTGTTGTTTTCCCTTTAACTCCAAATTTAATATAATTACCAGCCTTTAAATTTGTTTTAAATTCATCTTCAATACCTTGCTGGCCCCCTTCTGAACTAATTGTACCAGTAGAATTTACAGATCTTATCTGCACAACATCATTACCTTCAAAAGGAGTAGAGCCCGCTCTCTTTACAGCCGTTGTTGATCCATCACCAAAACTAGGGGCAAATAAAACATTATTTAATTGATCAATTTGATCTAATTTTTCTGTTATAAATTCAGGAGCTTCAGAAGATATATCAATTATTTTGTATCTATTATCGGAGTCTGTTACAGCATCGTCTTTACCATGCACTTTTTTAAGATACAAATAATTATCTTGCGTTATTTTATTTCTTTCTGCTGAAGAAAATGAAACATAGCAAAATCCGTTTTCGTCATCAAAATACATTCTATCCGCTGCTAAATTATAGTATTCAGCAGAAGACTCTTTGATAAAGTATTTAAAATGTGTTGCCCAAGCTGGAGGATTGTTATTTATTTTTAAATTGAATTTGTTTACGTTTACACTTTCATTTTTTGGAACAAAAAACGAACTGTCTTTTCCAGAAAGAACAGGTGTTTGTCTATTAAATTGATCTACATAAACAACACCAAATTCATAATTTCTATTAGATTTTACGCTTCTTTTTAAACCCCTTGAAGCATGCTTTAACGTACTAGAAATATCAATATCCTCTTCAAAATTATAATTTTGTAAATAATTACCATAAACAACTCTATTAGAAATTATTTCTTGTGCTTTTGCTTTTCTAGGTATATTATCCCACTGCCGTAACAACTGAGTGTTTGGTACTGTTGATTTTATCTTTTCTTTTGTTATTTCAAAATTAAGATTAATTGGCCCAGGCTTTTTCTTTGTATCTATTATGTAAACATTATTATCGTCATCAAATTTTAATAATATATCAATTGACTTAACATTGCTAGGCCCAGTGCTAATGTTATTTAAATTAATTTTTCTAAGATTATTGATAACACCTTCATTAAAGCCTTTTTTACCGTCGTATTTAAATTCTTTAGGATAAAAAGCAGGCTCAGTAAATGGTGAAAATGTTGAGTACGTATTGTCGTCAAATTTCCATCTATATGCAAATCTTGGAAATTTTAATTCATATATAGGATCGTTTTCTTGCAAAATTTGGTGAACATAATAATTTTTGTTTTCAGGTTCCGTTGAATACGATAATATTTCAAATTGTATTTTGTTACCTGTAATGTTATTTATTTTAGCTTTAGCTTGTTCATCCTTATTATTCTCTTCAAACTCAAATATGATTATATCATCTTCTTTCCAATCTGGTAAAACAGAATATGACTTTGTAAAATATTTATTAGAACCCCCAGGGGTTGGTAAATAATCAGGTTGAAACGGGATAGGATTGTCTTGGTAGAAGTTAAATGTAGCATCCGAAACTTCAACATCTCCATCTCGCAATGTATTACTAAGAACCATAGACGGAGCTGCTTGTGGTGCTCTTTTTGCTACACTTATGTCATAATCATAAACCAATCGTGGCCCTGAAGAATCGGTAATTTTAGTGTCTGACTCAGACGATATTGTTCCGTCTTCTAACTTTAATTCTTTAGAGTTTCTTTTGAATTTATCAATATCAACAACTCTAGGTTCGTTTAAATTGTCTGTAAAGAACAATAAACCTTCTAATATGTTAGCTCCTGTAATTAGGTTCTTTTTTTGAAAATTTAATAAGCTGCCAGTGGTAGATGTAAAAGTAACATTTAAATCCCCTGCATCTTTATTAGCATTATTAATTTTTTCAAATGTCCATATACTTTCTCCTCCATCAAGGGACACTTCTTTTACTACTGTATTTTTAGGTATTGTAAAACTTAAATCAGGCCTTTCCCCAACATTTATTTCTGTAGTGTAATCTGTTGTGCGGGGAAGTGAAGCTGTAGGTGCTTTACCACCGCTAAAAAATATATTTAAGAGCTCTTGCTCAGATAAATTTCTTATTGTTAAATAATCTTGATATTTATTGTCAAAACTAGATAAAAAAGATAAATTAGTTACATTTGTAACGACTTTTTCTTTCTTGTCAATTAATATTGGAGAAACATCATTATTAGCAACATCGTACTCATAAATTCCATCAATATTATCAGAAGTTACAAACCAATATATTTTTTTATTAAGTAAATCTTTTGCTGTGCCAATACATTTTGCGTTTGTTAATCCTAAATCAAATAATTCAGTATTACCCAATATATTTTCAACAGCACCTGCGTCAGATCCCTCTGAACTAGATATTTGTATATTTAAAGCGTCTCTATACTCGCCGTTAGGTATAAGTCTTTCGTCAAGGTCTTTATTCATTCGACCTTTAACAAATGTGTGCTTCAATTCTGCCATTTACTAGTGCTTAATTTGTTGAGATTTACCTCTCATTATTTGAGTAAGATCTTCAATGCTAATATTTGCTAATCTTAATTTAGCTGAGCGAATAGCTGCTCTTTTTTCTTTTTTAAGTCTATTAACTTGGTATTCAGGTACATTAGCCTTTGCTGTAATTATACCATGAGCAATAAACTTATATATAGCTTCTTCTGCAAATTTGTGTATACGCATATCACCATCCGCAAATAAACCATCTGAAATATATTTTAAAACAAGTGTTTTACTTTTTAAATCACTTGAAAAACTTATGATGCCATTTGTATCATCAATTATAAAAAATCCTGTTTTTGTAGCTAGTTGCGGATTTAATCCATATCTTTTTCCAAAATCAACATTGTAGCCATATCCTTCTTCAAGGTTATCTATATTGTCCCGTTGCACATTATCACTGCTAGATTTTTGGAATCTTGAAACTGTTGTAGACTCTGAGCCTATTAATACGTTGCCATCTGCATCAAACAAATAATTATAATTATCATCTTGTAAAACAGAAGCTGGTGCAGATGATAAAGGAGCGGGTTTTATTGCTCTTTCTACTCCTGCGTCATCAACGTACGTAATTTTAACATAACTTACAAAATCATGTGGCAAATCTACAGACAGCGATGGTGGTAACTCAAACTCTTGCGTTTTTAGGCTATTAACAGTGTCATAGTTTAATTCTTGTATTCCACGTTGGGCATGAAATGCAACTTCAGCTCTTTTTGCACTTTTAATAATCTTATCGTCACCTACTTGTGAAACAATAAAGTTATTAATAATGTCTGTAGCTGTTATATACTGATAGTTTCCTTTATTGGAACCTTCGTAATATTCTTTGGGAGTTTGCGTTCCTAATGCCATTTATTTAAGATTTTTCTTTTTGTACTTTTAAAGCGTCTTTCTGTTCTGCTATTTGGCTTATTTCGGCTTGTTTAATGACTATTCCTGCATAAGCTAGTATTTTATATACGAGAACAGTTTCTTCGCTTTCGTGAAGCTCAAAATCAGTCGTGGTTGATGAATCATAAAGACTTACATTATCAACATCAGTATAACCCCAAATAGCTTCTGCTGGAGTTTTAATATAGGATGCTTTAATACTAGACGTTATAGTTGAAGGATACACGTTTATATTGTTGCCTTCTCTGATAAAAACAGGCCTAGATGTAGTTGGTTTTGTTAAAGGTGAAGCATTTATGTATAAGTATTCGTTTTGAGCTATTTCTTCAACCTCTGTGGCATTGTTGTAGTATACAGTGCCTAATCTATATAAATCAGAAGATAAAGCAAAAGAAGGGTTTGTATAAGACAAAGTTGCTGACTTTCTGAATAGATTAATTTTTTCTTTAATATTTTTAATAATATTAGCATGCTCATTATTAATCTCACCCATTCTATTAAATTGGTTAAGATCATAGAAATACTGCTCAAATATTTCTAATTGAGCTTGATTAGCAAGCAGATTAAATTCTTGCGGAGTAATATAGCCTCTGTTTTCTTTATTTGAAATAGCTAATACTCTATTATATACTGTGTTAATGCTAACTGCCATATTTATATTTATAATAATAAGGGCCACCGAAGCGACCCTTATCACTACGGTTTACTTAAGTTTTTTCTCTATTGATTTGTAAACTTCAGTTCCTTCATCTGTTTTAAACCATGCCGCAATTGCAGAATATGGGTTTTCATCAAATGGTACCGTCATAAGCTTTTTATTTGTACCACCCCAAGTAAATGTTCTTTGGTCTTGTGATAACGAAATAATACCTGCTTCCGAGGCTTTAATTCCAAAGTTTCTTAACTGTACGTTATCATCATTTACTAATTCTATAAACAACGAAGGGTTGTCTTTTGCAAATAACAATAAGTCTCTTTTAATTTCTTGACTAGTCATATTACTAACAGAAGAGCCTTGCTCAACTCGTAGTACAGCTTCAGCGTGGTCTATATCTAAGCCCTTCGCAAGTGTTAAAGCTTCAATTTCTAGTTCTAAATCAGCTAAATCATCTTTAGCTTCTGCTACCGGATCTAATTCTTGATATATAGAATTTTTTCCAGGATGATATAATGATAATAATTTTTGTAATCCTTGATCTGCTTTAGAAACAAATAAAAATCCATCTCTAAAAACAATATGCCCTAAAGTAGAGCGCCCTTGTTGCTCATCCCTAAAAGGGCTTTTTTGGTTTGTAGCATATCTAAGTTCTCTTGAATAACCTTGTTCTTCGTCAAAATACAATAAAGGTGTTCTACTGTGATGCCTAGATGCTAATGTAAATGTAATTGGTGTTTTATTCCCTAATAAAGAATAAGATCTGTCTTTAATCACCCAATTATCTTCAGGTGTTTTTGTTTTAGCTTTTGTTGCCATGATATAATATAATAAAATTAATAAAGGTAAAACCTACCCCTGAAAATACATCAGGGGTAAATCTTACATTAAGTATTAAGCTACTTGAGAAGCAGTCTTAAATAGTACGAAGTTGTTAGCTCCTTGTACACACAAGCAACGCTCAGATAAGAAGTGTACATTCATTTCGTCAACATCAGAAGTGTAAACTCCACCTACAGATCCAGTGATCCAAGATTTCATTTTACGATCATCAGCTTCAGAAGCACGGTAACGTACGTGCAAGAATGGACGCTTAATGTTTTTACCAAGCTGCTGGTCATATACTGTAGAAGTTCCAGCTGGTACTAAAATACCATCAATATTTCCACCTAAACCACGAGTAGTCGCGTCGTTTAAGTATTTCCAGTCAGTTTTATAGAAGTCATAAGAACCACGACGGAAGCCACTAAATCCAAGATTTAATGCCATATCCTCTTCGTTATTAAATACTCCATAAGAAGTACCGCCATTGTAGTGTGCATTAACAGCACCTAACATATCGTCAAAAGCCAATGCGGTAGCACGGTTTAAGAATAACATGTTTTCTTCAATAGCACCTTGCTTATCTAAGTTCTTTAAGATTTCATCAAAATCAGCTAAAGCTCCACGAGCAGCTCCATCAGAGTTATCTAATGCATCTTCACCAGAGTTAAAGTTTTGATAGATATTTCCGCGACTTTCTACAGCAGAAAATAAACCTTCTGTACCTTTGTAGCTAGCACCAATAGCTCCAGATCCAGAAGCAGCAAGCTCACCTTCAACCATTGACATTTCTAAGTAATCTTCAAAGCGTAAGCGTGTTTCATGCTCAGATTTCAAATACCATAAATACCCAGAAGCACCGTTTTCAGTAGTTACTTCGACCCATCCAATTTGTGCAACATCAGATCCAGAAATATTGTATTTATCTTTAATGATAATTGGTGAGTTAGAAAACTGTTGGAATCCAGCATCAACTGATCCATCCATTCCAGCAGTACCTTTCTTAAATTCAGAACCATATACAAATACCTTAACAGATACAGCAGTTCCTGAAGTTAATCCAGCAGCTGTAAGAGTAGCACCACCATAAGCAAGCACAGTAAACGTGTTTGTAGTTACAGCAGACACAACACCCTTAACTACTTTATCAGCAGTCCAAGTTACTCCGTCATTAGGATATGTTCCAGACTCAATAATAGCAACAGTTTGCCCTACGCGTACAGCGTGGTCGTTTTCAGTAACAACGCCAGTAGTAGTGTTAGCAGCAGCACTGTCATAAGCAATGTGTAATCTTCCTTGCTCAGACCAAATGACTTGATCAGAAGCTGAAGGCATCTCAGCACCAACCATACGTAAGAAAGAAGCTACAGAGCGATTTCCATAGCGCTCAACTTCTTTTTCGTATACGTCTGGTAAAAATTGTTTTGCAAAAGTTCCTCCTCCTGAGCTATCGTCAAAAGTTAGATAATTTGTTCCAAAAAGTGTTTTTGTTGGGGTAGGAGTTAATCCTGCTGGAAACGACCCACCCGTTGAAAATAATCCCATTTTATTTTAGGTTTAAAAGTTATTTTTTAATTTTAATTCTTAAGCGATCAACATCATCCCCGCTAATAGCTTTTACTTGCATACCAGATGTTGTTGTAACTTTTTCATGGGTTGAACGTGGATCCATATCAATATTTTTTGATTTGGCCATTTGCGTTTTTAACGCATCGGCACGCCCTTGCTCATAAAAATGATTAGCAACAGCATCAGCATTCATGGCTGTAAATAATGCTTTGTGGTAACCAGCAGCATCTGACATTTCATTATTTTCGTTGACAAACTTTTCAACTAATGAATTAATATCAGCTTGTGATTCTTTTACATTGTTCACATCCTTAACCTTAAACCTATATTTGTTATCCCCTACTTTAAAATCAAAACCTTTGAAATTTTCGGAAAACAATTCATTTGTTTTTTGTTCAAATATAGATCTTTGTTGTTCAGCTATTTTAGTTCGTGAATCTTGATCTTGTTTATAATCGTTGTAAAACTCAACCGCTTCTCGTTGCTCAGGAGTTAACTTAGAACTTAACTTAAGATCTTCGTAGTATTTACCCTTAAGGTTATTAAGATTTGATTTAGCTTCAGCAATTGATTCTTTAAATGCTAATTTTTTGCGTCTTATATCACGCTCTTCATCCACTTCCTCATCATAAGAAAAGTTATCTTCAATTAAGAAGTCAACTTCGTCTGCTGATAAATGTGGTTTTGTTTGTTGATAGTATTCGCGGAGTAATTCCATATCCGCCATACTTTCATAATCTTTATTAAGATTTACATAATCCTCAACTGTGCCCCCTGTTTCTTCCATAAACTGCACTAGCTTATCAATGTTTTCAGGCAGCTCACGCTCAGGCTCTTGATTATTATTTACGCTTTCAGATTCTTCTTTAAGCTTATTTGGAATATCTTTTATTTTATCGGCTAATGTCGCCTCACTTTCTACCTCTTCATCCGATACGAGCTCGAGCACTGTATCTTCTTCGTTATCGGGCCCACTTTCTCCGGCAGGCTCCTCATCTGTTTGTTCGACGTTTTGTTCTTGTACTTCTCCGCTAGTTTTGGGTTCGTCGCGTACAGGAACCTCATCTGTGCTTTGCTTTTGAACGGCATCTTCTGTAAAGTTTCGTAAATCTAGTTTAATTGTTCCGTCTTCATCAACAGTTGTTGTTGGTGTAGACTCTTGCGTTTCAGGTGCAGCTTCTTGTACTTCTTGAACTACTTCCTGCTCTTGTGTTTCTTCTGACATGATAAAATATTATAAAATTAAAACGGGTTTTATTACCTAGGCTCAAACATTTCTAAATTAAATCCGCTACCCATGGTATCATTACCTGCAGATTCAAATGCTTGTTCACCTTTTCTATCTTTTCTTTGCTCTATTAATTGAGACTGTTGAGAAGCTTGTATACGTGTTCTTTCGTCTTTTCTATCTTCTTTATATTTTTCTTTATTTGTAAATGCCTCTGCCTCTTTGTCTTTAATAGCCATATTAAGATCAAACTCATATTTCATAAGTTCTTTCTTAAGTTCTTTTTCGTTTTGCAGTTTTTGAATTTCAAGGTTAGCTTCTATTTGTGCTAGCTCTGCTTTTTGTTGAGTAATAGCTTGCTGCTTTTGAACATCTGCTTGTGCGGCTGCTTGCGCTGCTTGCGCATTGCTTTGGCTTTGCATTTGAATATTTTCCTGTTGAACTTGTCTGTCTTGCTGGAATTTTTTCTTGCGGCGTACCTTTAACAATTGATTAGCTAACTTGATATTCTTTATTTCTCTAATATCAATAGCGTCTTCTAAATATATTTGATCTTTAGATAAAGCCGCTTGTATATTGTTTTCAAGCATTGCTTTTTCTTCATCATCTGGGGTAAGTTCAATAAATATACCAAAGTCATGCAGATGCATGTTTTTAATATCATCTAATGTACCTACATTAAATCTTCCTATACTAGAAATGAATGCATCTCTAGTTGGGCTGTATTCTAATATATCCGATATACGTAACGAAACCGCTTCCGCAGTTTTAGCTGTAAGGTATAAACCAGATTGCAGTATATGGCGCGTTGCTGTATTAGAGTTTGCTGCTGCTAATTTTTGAACGCCTACTAACGCATATTGTTCAGGAGTGCTGCCATCACGTGCTTCGTTTAACCCCGTAACGTCGCGAATCATTTGTAAGTAATAATTATAAGTGTTAATTAAAGAACTTATTTTATTATTACCCCCATTAGATGTTAGCTCTTGAATAGGCACTTTACCTGGGTTCATATCCCCGTCAACAGTCAATGATCTACCAATAACAGAACCCGTTTGGAAGAACATATTTAATGCTTCTTGCGGATTGTAGTTAGTACCGTTACCTAAATCTATTTCAGCTAAGCCGTCCGCATCAAGATAAACACCATCCGGTATCATTCTTGACATGACCTGCTGAAGTTTTAAATGCGTTAGCTGAATCATATCAGCAAAACTTGTGATTCTGCTTACTAATGATTCTATTCTGCCTTTGTATATTCTAGGAGCAACAACATTATAATTCATCATTACTTTAGTTGTGTCAGCTTTTGGTCTTACCATATTTTTAGCTAACTCCCATTTAAGCATTTGCTGCGTGCCTAATACAAACGCGCCATCATAAACTACTTCAACTGATCGGCTTACCTTTTCAAAAAGAGATCTTGGATCTTTTGGCGGATTGAATTGATCTGTTTTTTCAATCGCTTTTGAAGCGCCTGTAGCTGTTGTTTTAATTTTGTAAACTTCATTATTATAAGTTTTGTAATTAAAATAAAGAACTTGAATTGTGTTAGCATCTAACACTGAATCTTCGTTAATATATCTATTATGAGACGCTGCAGTCTGCACGCCTTGCTTTGTAATTTTTTCTAATTCCTCATCCGTTAAATCTGGGAATTGTTTCTTAAGTTCGTTTATAGTTACACTTTTAACTTCTCCTACATAATATATATCATCAAAATATGGTGAATAAGTATAAGAATAAACTAAATCAGCTGGATCCACATATTCAACTTTAATACCTTCAGACTTATTAAAGTGATTTTTTAAAGCGGCTATACCAAGAACAGTTAAATCATAATTAACACGCCTTTTTGTTAATTCGTAATTATTCTGATTTAATATAGAATTTATAGCTTGCTCTTCTGCAATTTCAATAGCTTGTTTATACTCAAGTTGCATATGTAATGCTAACTCATTTTCGTCTTCTGGCAACTTATCTCTATCGGTGCTATACACGTTTATACCGAGCTGCTCTTGTATTGCATCATTTAATTCGCGCGTTTGCATATCGCGAGTAATACTTTCAACGTATTCAGAACGTTGTTTTACAGATGACGGATCTTGTGAAAATGCTTTAATATCAAAAGCTCTGTCAGACATACCATTTACAACTATATCTACAAACTTAGGTATAATCGGGACAGGTTTCCAGTCTAAATTTAAATATGATAAATCACCGTTAATAGATAATTCATCTTTATATTTCTTAACAGACTGTTCTCCTCTTGCATATAATCTTAATCTATGAAATTCATCTCTATTAGAATAAAATCTTGTTGCTCCGGAATCTCTTTTAAACCACTCATGCTCAATAGCGCGGGCTATTTTTAATCCGTACTCTGAGCTAGCCTTTTCTTCATCTGAAGCAATTTGACTCGGGAAAGAAGACTTTAATATTGTTTCCGCCATGCTATTTTATTATTGTTGAATGCGATCCTTTATTGTTATATCTTGAAATTTTTATATTCAATGGTTGTCTTTCTGATTTTGGCTTTGGGTGATATAAATGTCTATTACATGCCATTATAGCCAACCCTGAACTTATTGCCGCATCATATTTAGTTCTTTTATTTATATCAAACTTGGCCCAGTCGTTTAATGTTCTATTAAAATATATATTACCGCCACCTTCTTCTGTTATGCCTACATGATTATTAATGTAAGTTTCTATAGCTGCGGCATGAGCTTGTTTTATATCTTCAGATGTATTTGGTATGCCACCAATTTCTCTTTCTGTTACAGATAATTTATTCCAAACTTTGTCTGGTCTGTTCATTGAAAATCCTCTATATCCTCTACGTCTAATGTGATACAGTAACCGTGGTTTGTTATTCTCTGCCAAAAGTGGCATACCGTAGTAGACCAAAGCCATGAGAACATCTTCAAAAAACATTTCAGCAGTTTGTGGGCGTGCAACATATTCTAAAAAAAATGTGTTAGCAGGAGAATCCTCCATGCTAAATTTAGTTAATCCGTGTAAAGCGCCCTTAGAACCTTGTCCGTCTGTTGTTCCTGAAATATCGTACGAGTCACAACCAAAAGCTCCCATATGTTCATTACCAGGATATTTGACGCCATTCTTAAGTATTACGTTGTTTTCTAAGTTCTTAGAAGGAGTCCAGGATACGTAAAATCTTCCATTTGTATTTGGTGTAAAAATTACTTTTGAATCTTTAATACCATTTTCCCATGAAAACGACCCTCTTGTGATATACCCTTTTCTCGCAAGATCTTCGTTGTAATCTATTTGCTCGTATATTTTTGTTAAATTAAATATACTATTTTTTGCTTCGTCACGAAACGCATGCTCTTCTGTTCTTGGAAATTGTCTATAATATTCATTTAAGGCGTCACTATCGTGCTTTAGCCCCTCAACTTCATTTTCCCAAAAATCTATAACACCTGTTTCAATATCTGTTCCGTCATTTCCTTTGACCGGTATTCCTGGCGTAGAAAATACAGGGTATCCATAAGAATCAATGAATCCTTCGTAGTTCCATTCCATAGGTATGAACAAACTATATAATCCTGAACTAGTCTGCCCGTTGCGGTTTCTTTTAGTAACGTCGGAGTCATTATATAATTTTTTAAAATTATTTCCGCCTTTATCCAAAGCATTAGACGTTGATCCCATCATGCACTTGCCTATAACTTTACTACCTAATCGCAATGTAGTTTTAGTTACACGCCAGTTATTTAATATATTGTCGGGTCGTTCCCATTTACCGCTTTCATCATGCACTAACAGATTTAACTTTTCCCCGTCATATGAATTATCACCTGTATTTTTCCAATCTATTGTTGTATCAAGTCCTTCAAGTTCTGTTTCTTTAGAGGTTTGAACAATTGATTTTTTGGTGAGCTTGGAAGCTGGTACTCTGTACGCGAGCTCGGTTTTAGGCCTATCCATTCCATCCTGTATTGGTTTGAAAAAGAATGGGTAGTTGAGTGATATTGGTACAACCTTGTCCGTGAACATCTTTTTAGCATCGGCACCAGATTTGGACAATATTCCGAACCGTGCATCTTTTGTAATTGTTGCCAAATTGACTGATTCTGCTGAAGACATAAAACTAAATCCGGAGCGGCGGTTTTTAAGATAACACATTCCGTAAGACCTATAGTCTGCTTTACACGCTTCCCAGAAGATAAAGAAAATTCTGTTAGCTTCCCTGAAGTCTGGCTTCCCAACATCAATCTTGGTCCACTGCAAGTACATATAGTGAGTACCAGTAATATAAGTAGGTGTATTTTTATTATAAAACCAATGACCTTCTTCGCGTCTGGTAAATTCTCTATCAATATATGCATACCATTTATTTTTAAAAGCGTCAGGGTATGTTTCCCAATCAAACCTAGTTTTTATTTTTTTAAGTTCGTTGGGGTATTCATGAGGCGTCCACCTACCGTTATTTTCAATTTCTTTTGGAGCCACTGGCAAAGCTATCTTTAAATTTTGTATTTCTACAATTTCACCAATTTTTCCACTTTTACTAATTACAACAACGTCGTAGTCTTTATTATACCCGTACTCCCATTTGTTTAACTTATTAAATCGTTTAATTGTGTTTAAACGTATGGGGCTTATAGATTTAATTAAATTTTGTTCGTACATTATTTAGATCTACCTTCTGCAAAGCCTTTAAAGGATTGTGTAGATCCTTTTTCAGATGCCTCTAGCATATTCTTTTCGGTTTCAACTCTTGTTAATATTTCAAAAGCATCAAATATTGCTAATTTTTTTGTTGCGGCCGCATTTTTTAGTCTATCTGCAGCTAAATCTTCTTCAGGATCGCCAATAATTATTTTTTCTTCGGCAACTCTTATAAGCTCATCAACCGCTTTATACCCAGCTTGGATTATATTCTGCTTCAGTTCCTTGTCTTTCATATTTTATTGCTATAGAATTTAAAGGGACTCTATATAATCTTTCGTCTTCAATAACGAACTCATACTCGCTGTTTGGAGTAAAACCTACTATATCATTATCAGTTAGATTAAAGCTTCTTAAATCAGCCCCTAGGTGCTTTAAAACGCCTATATGCTCTTTTTCTTTTGTATTTAAAAAGCTATCGTCTTGTTTTAGAGGTTTTACAAAGCAATAACCTTCAGGTGCAAACCACTTGTTATTACGTTTGTATAAAAATATTTGATCTTCATAACACATAAAGAGATTATTTTGAAAATAGCTACTACTATTTCTTTCTTCTCCTCTCACATCAAAATATCTTCTAAATACATTATGATGCGCAATAATTATATCGTCTTTTTTAAAAATCGGATTATTTATTGGTGTTTCTATTATTTTAGCTTGTCTATTTACAAACTTATGATCTTCTATTTGAGTATTTAAAATTAAATTAGAGTCACCTATTTTTTTATTATTTGTATACCTTCCATCTAAAGGCTCTATTAAATAGGCGTGTAAATGTTTCATTAATATTCTAAATTGTATTCTACTGCGATAGCCATATTTTTATTGAAAGTTTTCCAAGGTAAAACCTCATCATTTTTTTCAATAAATATATTATAGCTTTCATCTTCTTCTAAAATTTCAACTATTCTATGGCCACCAAATACTTCTTGACCTGTAGAATAGTGCATTGCATCATTTTTATAATCTCTGCCAATGCTAATCTTCCGTATTAGATTCATTTTGATTTTCATTTAGTATTTCAGCATTATTAAATACTTCAATAATTGCCTTTACTCGATTAAATTCTTTAATAGGCATTTCGTTTAAAATTGCTGTAATTTCAGTTAATTGTTCTTGTGTTAAAATTCTTTTCATTTTATTATATTTAATTTAAAGTTATATTTCTTTATTACGTGTTATCTATGTTTATTATTGCCGAACACTTTTTCAACGCCCCGTGAACCAAAATATCCGCCTATAACTATAGTAAGTAATCCTGTAATATCATCAAGAGGATAACCTAAATACCACCCCACTACATAAGAGACAACTAAAAATATTAATACTAATGGGCGAACGTTTGCCGCAAGAAAACTTCCCGACTTGGCATCCGCAACCCATCTTTTTGTAGTACCATCTATTTCGGCTCTTTCAATTCTTAATTTTTCAAGAGCCACTTCTGTATCTTCAGGAGCCATATCACTGCCTCCGATTATTGCTTCTATTACAGAGCCAACTGGTGTATCTCCAGCAATTGCGCCTACAACGTTAGGAATTTTATTTAACAAAAATTGCCCAACTTTAGTATCTTTAAATTTTTTCTTACTCATATGCGTAAGTCTTGTATCATTATAGTCCGTATGTTGATTTAGTAGCATTGTAATCTGCTAATAGTTCTGAAGCTGTTAAGGCTTTACTGTAATATTTTACAGCACCTATATCTCCGTCAAAGCGTCCAGTACTACTTCCACCCAAAGAACCTATAAAAGTATTATAAGCATTTGTGTCGGCACTTTTACCACTAGATGAAGAAGCCTCTAATGTTCCATTGACATATATTTTAACAGTTCCGTCATCCTCTACTACCCCAGCAATATGGTACCAAGTATTAGCTGAATACGTTGATGTTGTAGAAAGGTACTCATCTGTACCATATACATAGAACTTAATTGTATTATCTGAATTAAAACGTAAAAGCCAATTTTGAGTATTACCGTCAGCAGTTGTTTGAGAAGCTATATAATCTGTCGTTCCTGTTGTGTGCATTTTTACCCACGTTTGAAATGTGAAATTAGTTGCGTTAATTAAAGCACTAGGAGTTCCTGAAGTTTCAAAGTATTCGCTTGAACCGTCAAGGTCAAAATATCCACTACTGTTCCAATCTGAACTAGAAATATTGTTACCAGTAAAGTGTATCCCATTAGGATAGTCATTCTTAGTAAATCGGTAGTTTTGCATTACCTCATCTGCTGTAAGGGCTGAAGAATACATTCTAATTTGACCAATATCACATTTAGGTTTGTCTGCTGTAATGTAAGTTGTTCCAAAATTAAATGCGCCCAAACTTCTAGTACCACTAGTTACAGATTGTGTTTTTACTAATTCACCATCAAAGTATATTTTACAGTTGCTACTGTCTTGTGCTATTACACAATGATACCATTGAC
>Ga0070750_10000178_pt1 | contig 33083 bp, 8 predicted proteins | sample VirMetDEL_Nov_24_FD_77013 | JGI IMG/M metagenome (GOLD analysis project Ga0070750, IMG submission 77013) | Aqueous microbial communities from the Delaware River and Bay under freshwater to marine salinity gradient to study organic matter... | ecosystem: Environmental > Aquatic > Marine > Coastal...
GCCGCTGAAGAGATGACTAGCAAGGATACAGCTACCGTAGCTAGAAGTCTCAGCCAAACAAAAGCAGTCGTGCAGGAAGAGTTCGATGACAATCGAAAGATGACTCCTAATCAAGCAAACTTATTAAACAAAATGGGAAGTCAGTACAATATTGATTTGACCAAGATGTTTAAGCTGATTCTGAGTGCAAATCCGGCAAGGCTCACAGTTAATACCGCTAGTGATGGTATTAAATTATTACAGAAATATCAGGCTGATACAAGTACGATCCCTGATGAAATCCTTGGTTTTAATGAAGAATGGAGAGTTTAATTAATGTCTACTTATCATAGTAAAAACGGTCGTTTTAGTATAGAACTAGAAGATGCAGATCAACGCACTATGTTTCAACAAGTTGCGCGGTTTCAAGAAGTCTTCGAGGAAGATACCTGCGGCAAATGCAAGGGTGATAACCTTAGATTTGTAGTTCGTAACGTAGATGACAATCAGTATTATGAACTGAAGTGTCAAGACTGCCTTGCTAAGTTGGCTTACGGGTCGATGAAGAAAGGTGGCGGCTTGTTCCCGAAACGCAAGGATGGTGACCAATGGTTGCCTGATCGCGGCTGGGTGCGATGGAACGCTAAAACGGGCCAGAACGAGTAAAGACACAAAAAAAGGGGGCGAAAGCCCCCTTGCTTTTTTGATACTTACTACTTACAACCACAGCAGCAGCAACACCCAAAGCAACGCTTGAGAGCCTTGCGAACTGGACGACATTCATCAATTTTGCGAATGGCGCTGCGAACAGGTTGTTTTTCTTGCACTTTGCGTGCCACATTGACGGGTACGCAAACAATCCTTTTTACTGTGTTTCTTACTGGCTGGCAGCACTGAGCAGAAGCTGCATTAGCAACTGCTAAAGTCATAACCAAAGCCAAAACGATAGTAATAAATCCCTTCATTTCTTCTCCTTAAAATAAGTAAGTTTACATATACTCTAACGTAAAGTATAATGCGTAATCTGTTTTTGAACCAACACTATCTGGAGAGGCGCTTAAGGCCAAAAACCAGTCATGTCTACTTGATCTATGAGCAGCACCTTCTTGATATTTCCAGTTTCTCAAACCTTCTGAAAATTCAGGTAAAGTTTCTTCAGCAGCAGAGGAAGTATTGAGACCACTTGCTCCGGGACTAGCAGTTAAAGACATGTCAGATGGAGAATCACCTCCAATGAATGTGACATATCCATGATTATCAATCCCTCTGTGTTCTAAGTGATAGTCCACATTTTGTTTAGGATTGGGGTGTCTAACCTCATAAACTTGAGTTGTGACTCCAACCGCGCCATTATCAATATCTGATCTATCAAATATGCGTAATCTACAATTAACTGCTGATACATCTTCAGTGTGTTCAAATCTAATGTTTAAAGGGGCTTGATAGTTTGGAATTCCAGAGTTGCCAATAGTGACTACTTCTTGAACAACGCTGCCACTAGGACGCACTGATACGTCGTCATTGTAGCGAATATTCGAAACCTGAACCCCTTCGTCAGTGCCTGCGGCATTAGTGACATAAGTCGCTTTCTGCCATTGGTTAACGGGAACAGATATGCCAAAATTACCTCCAAAAAAGCCTAATCCAGTACCAGCAGTGTGGTCAATAAGGGTTGGCTCGTCGCCAGCTTGATTTTCAGGTAAATTATGAATATTTGTATGAAATGTAATAGTTGCCATTTTTTATCTCCTATAAAAGATTTACGTTGTATTATACACTAAAATCACGTAACTGTTATGTTTAATTCTATAAATTGTTCTCCAACCTCGCTTGTATTGTTAGAATCGCTAAACCAGCGGTAGTTTGTGCCTATAAATGGTGATGCATAACGCCCATTTCCAGAACAATTCCATACAAATTGCGGGTCGTTTGCAAAGAATAAAAATACATCATATAATCCATTTGAAGAAACATTGTTTGTGTTACTTAAAATAATGGTGTCACTAAATACTTCACTAACTACTCCAAATGGTATACTTGTTGACTGTTCTATTTCTGAATTAGTCTTGGCTGAAATCCTTTGGTCTCTTCTTAATATGCGAGGTTTTTGATCTATGCCGTATTTTTTATATTGCACTCCGTATGGATACCAAGCCTCAAATCCTGTCCCCGCGCTTTCACCAAAATTTGAAATCTTAACGCCCACACCTGTGTTTCCTGTCCATGTTTTATGAAATGCAGCTTGCTGGAAAATACTTTCGGGAATTTCTTTAGTCATTAAATCTTCTAAAAATTTCAAAGCAAGGATTGAGCCATCTTCTCCAATCTTGTGTACTTCGTATTTCAAGCCATACTCTATGTTACCAACGATGTCTCCTATTGCATAACCCGATCCGGTAGACGTAAAAATTAATTTATGTGCTTCAAGGTTGTCCATTTCTGTACCGGGATCAGGCTCGCCGTTATTAACATAGCCCCAAGCGTCATCTAATTGTGTAAGGTCGATAATGTAATTAGGGTTGTCAGCATGAGGAACACGAACTGGATAGTGAACATATCGAAAAGGTAGTAACTTGCCAACTCTTGAAACATTCAAAAGAGAAAATTCATTGCTGACTTGTGGGTACAAGTTAGCTGATGTACTTGATCCAATAATAGCCGCGTCAGAACCTATATGATGGGTGTTGCTTGAGTAAAGCGGTAGTGCAAAATTACTCCCGTTAAAAATAGTATAAGCAAAGTTTGTAATATCCTCATATCCTTCGTTATAATATGCTCTTACCTCTTCAATAGTGGCGGGTTCAACTATATTCTCTTCTCCATTATAATTTTGTATACCCATAAACTGAAACGTTTTGTCTTTGAATTGAGGCCATTCCTGTGCTTGAGAACCACCGAAAATCTCTTCGTATAATGTATAATATGAAAGGCTATCACCGGTAAACATGCCTTCCAAGTCATCACTAGCGCCATTATTAAAATGGTGAACAGCAAAATACTCAGGATCAAATAAAGTGTTCTTTCTGTCGTGCTGTTGGTATACCGTTGCGTGTAGCCCGATAGTGTTTCTAGCAAGTCTATTAGATGCAACATTCCCGTAACTTGGATGTTGATCAGTGCCTCCGGGCATAGTTACAGACTCCATGCCAAATTCGTTAGAAGTGGTAAAGTTAATAGTCGATACAGCCCCTATGGTACATATAGCTGTAGTAACACCAACTACAAACGATCCCATGTGACCGGCGGGAAACAGTTCGGACTCCATAAAAGCTAAGTCTCCGAGCTGTGGGTCTATATTCCAATAATTTGGGCCGTTGGTTCCATCGTGCATTCTACCATTAGTTGCCGCCTCACTATCATTAACAACCGGTATTTCAACTGGCCCTAACTTAAAACCGCCTTCACTATTAACTATGCCGCCAATGATACTATCACCTTTTGCAAAATTAATCCTTTCTCTCATTTTAGGGTGATCAAAATTTACTAAAGTCCCTCGACTTTGGAAAAATCTTGACATATGGTGACGCCAGCTGTTATATTGTTTTTCATAATTTTCCAGATTTTCTTGTCCAAAAATATCATTCCAATTGTTGAGGGGTGTTTGGGAAAGAGGAGCATACATTCCTTCTCCAAATGGATCATTGGTCTGAGATGGTTGATTGCTTGATGGGTCTCCAAAAACCCCGTCATGCCCATACCAATATGCGTTGTATGCCTCCATTTTTAAAGGACGAAATTGAATTTTGGAACGATTGATGGGTGTTAACCCAAAAACAGATTGCTCGTTCCCATATTTAGTACTACCACCGGAAACATCTTCCTCTTTTCTAATCCATGAACATATATTTAATATATCGCTAATCTTCTCCCCTCCATCTTCAAACTTATTAAAATATGGATATATATGATCGGTTCTGGATAAAGGATAAAAAGGCTGACCAACTTGACTATTTGGATGATCTAATAAAGCTATATCAGCAGGTAGTTGTCTTAAATCTGTTTGGCCCTGTGTCCTTAACATATAAAACATATCTGGACTGGTGCCTCTCCAGTTATTTGATCCTGCGTCTTCGAGCGTCCTTGGTGCTTGAAAATACCATGTATTATCATTACTGGGGTCAGTTACCGAATAATCTCCTTCAAGAGCAGCGACTCCATCGTGTCTATCAGGACCATCGGAAAAAGGAGAATTTGCTTTTGAATCATACTCATCATCAAAAGGCTCACGAGGAATTACTTTGTATGGATAATTGACAAACGATTCTCCAGAAAAAGCAATTTTCCCTTTCCAATCCTTATCATCCGTATCAGTAAGCGCAGTCAATTGAGAATTACTTACATAACCATCAGGAAATACACAGCCCCAAAAAGGTCCGCTAAAAGCAGCATTGCGCTGTTTTGTGGGTTGTGGAGTAGGAATTTCTTTTCCGTCTGCTCTTTCATATGCTATTGTGGTTCCAATTGCATTCTTTTGTCTTGTGCCATATATCTTGTTATCCATGTAATCAAATGAAGAATGCTGGAAAGCACGAGCCACTTTTTTAAACGGTTTGAATTGACCAGTTTCTGTAGAAAATTGATCGTTATAAGCAAATTCTGTATTCTTTGGATCGTTGTAATAATAGTTTTTGTGAAACACTCTTTCTGCATCGTAAGCTTCTACAGATATAATGTTACCCTCCAAATCTCTTCCTTTTTTGATCCCTTCTCTAGTTGCCATAAACGAGGCAAAAGACCATTGTTTTGGTAGGACTGTTCTTTGGGTTACAGCTTTAGCGTCTAAAGGGCTAATACACCATACCCCTTCTATCTGGTTAATTAACACAACATCATCTTTTTCGTAAGAATTTTTAGGGCTTAAGTTAAAAGCTGTAATTTCTTGCTTTGCTAAGTTCAGTCCTCGACAGTCATTGTCTTCTTCGTAATTTGGCGACCAAGCCTTTGGATTTCCGTTCTGCATAGATATTGGCAGCACCGTACCAGTAGCGGGCAAGTACTTTACAGAAGAGGACGCGCTGCTAAAAACCTGCTTTGTATTTTGACTTTTTAAAGTATCAACACTTGGAGAAGTTGCCACAGGAATATCTTCTACGCATTTAGCGTGCATCTGCATTGTGCCAGCTTCAAACTTCTGAAGATAATTATTCCAGACCCAGTTGATATCGCCTGCCTTTTTTTTGCCTTCGTCTGTGGTGTCTACGTTTGAGTAACCGCCATCAATCTTGTTGCTAAAAGACCTTCCGAAAGGATCTACTTTATATTCAGCGATCATATTTCTTCTAGGAACAGTGACGGGCTGAAAAAGGTCTCTCTTGGTTTCAGGGAATAAATGTAAATTGTATTCTACCTTCTCGTCTATTGGGCATTGAAATTTACCATCAGCTAAAGCAGTGTTGAAATGTATATCGCTGTTGAATTTTACAAAGCTTTCTTTGCTTTGTCTTATCCCTCTTAACATATAAAGCATAGCTAAAATATTTTTTTGGCTAAATTCTTCTTCTTTAACATTTGCGGGGATTGAATTGATTTGAGATAGAGAAATTTGAGTCAATAAATCATTTAAAAACTCATTCATCACAATGATTGATAAAATTCTATCCTGTGGACGATCAAAGAGGGCTGTGCTTTCTGGTAAAAAAAATTGTTTATCTTCTTCGTATTGCTGATTAGTTCTACAAGATGCTAATCTTACAATACGTGTTCTTTTAGTCTTTATTGAGTACCCATCTACCTCAGCCCTATTAGGAATTCCATCGCTAGTAATATTAAATTTGCTCCAAGGTATATCTTCGTCATTTAGAGCAAGGCCAGAAGTTGTGTCCACATAAGACCAGTTGTTCACACTGCTCTCGCGATAACTAAAATTGTTAGCTTCGGTCTCATCTTCTTGTATGTCTTCAAATGTACCCCATGCGTTGTCGCCATCAGCTCTCTCAAATAAGAAACTTATTTTTGAAATCCCTTCTGTATTTTCTCCATCTATATTTTTTCTACCACGTTTAATTACTTTCTGGTTTAAGTATTGCCCATTTGTATCTCTACTCCTAAAATATTCGTAATACACACCTGTGGTAGCAGCGTCTAATCCTATATCTCCAAAATATGCGTTGTTTGTAACAATTAAATGCTCAAACTTTTCTTGATTGAGAGCTTGTAATGCACCAAATCTGTTGAGATCCTGTTGTTTTCCCATAGATAGTACTCCTAAATTGTATATCCTGTAAATCCAAACCGTTGAGCTGGTGGCTCGCCTAACTGATTGACTACCCTGTAAGACTCATTAGTCACAGGGTTTACTATACCTTGTTGTTTAACCTTGTCTGCTACAGAATCATTCTGCCTGTTTATCATGCTATAACGATCTGAAGACATAGTTCCTAAGTTAGTTTCCAAGAACACTTCCTTTTTTTGGTTTTCTGCTTTCATGAAATAGTTCACCTGCTCAGTTTTTAGGTTCATCAAATCTTCAGCGCCTTTTTTAAGCAGATCACTTCTTAAATCAAGACTAGTTTGCTGTTTACCTAAATTCCTACGAATCAAATTATTATTTTGATCTATAATCTTTTGTCGCTCCCTAGCTGCTCTTGATAAATCATGCTTTCTTTCTTCGTTTATTTTAGAAAACCCAACTGTATATAAGTCCATAGATACTGATGTAGAAATGCTACTTTCATTAACACTTACTCTAATATTTGTTACCAATGGCCCTCTATCCTTGAGATGCTTTCCAATCGCAACGCCTGTTGGCCCACCTACATAATCAATACTGCCTTTCTCGCTAATTAAAAGTAAGCTGTTAGAAAATTCTGCTTCTAACGCTCCGGCAGCATCTAATAAGGCATACCCACCGTAATTCCAAGGCGCTAGATTTTCATCCTTTTTAACTTCTACCTTACCCCCAATATTATAATACCTATCTTTATATTCCACGCCGCCTCCATCTTCACCTGCTTCTATATCGTTTGCTGAAAACCAAGGACCATAACATCTTTCCCATGATAGCAACGGAATGGCAACCATATCAGGGTATATAGGCGAAGGCGCATAGGTATGTATATTTAAATCTTCTTGACCCCCCATAGCTAATTTGGCTTGCTTTTTCACATGAACAACTTCTTTCAAAGTAACTGGCATTGATCCTGTACTACATATAATTTCATTACCTGTACCAAGTACCGGTTCAGGGAAAGCAGGAAATTCAAAGTCATTTATTTTAACAACATCTTGAGTCATTAAATTTTTCAGGTTTACAGTGTTGTATATTTGATCTACGCTATCAACATGACGAAAGTCAGCATAGCTAGTAATTCGTCCCGGCACAGTAATTAGCGCATATACATGATTATTGTCTAAAAATTGACCTTCTGCATCTATCAATAATGGTTCTTTTTTAAGTCTTTCTTCTTCGTCTAGCTTGTAATATTCTGAGTTAGCAGTATAAATTTCGTTATCTTCTTCTTTATCTTCTTTGTCTTGTGGACCGTCTGAATTTCCGATTACCGCATTATTTCGTTCGGGTGTCACTCTAGCAGGTATGTGTCTTACAAAATCAGTAATTTCTACTGCTTCGCCACCCTCTCTGACTCCTCCGTCATCTGCTACTTTAAAAACGGGCGCAAATCTGTTAACAACTTGTTTATATACTTTACATCCATCTTCATCTTCAGACTCTTCAATGTCTACAGGTAATTCCGAAAGAACTATTTCATACTGTGAGGCAAATATTTGCGTTTCTAACTTGGCCAATCTAGGAGGCATATAAAACCTCTCGTCTACTTCGCATTTCACAAAAGCTACAGTTTTTAGGTTTTCTTTGCCTTCTTTACGCTTCTTTTCTGCTTGCAGTCCTTGATAATCAGTTGATCCAGCACTTATTTGATTTTTTAAGTTAGGTAAAAGCTCTGCAATATCTGGAGTCCAGTTTCCACCATATTTCTGGGTTTGTTGAACGACACTATCACTTGATACGTTTGCGAAACTATAATTGTCACTATTGTTAAATCTTGCAAAACAAGAGATTCTTCCGTTATCATTTTGCAATTTATTTAAAATTGTAGGCACTATTGCATCTTTTGTAGCATTAGGTAGCGCTTTTGTGCTACCTTTAATATTTTGAGAACCCTCGCTATTTTGCCTGTCCCACTCCTTATAAAAATCTATATTTTTGTCAAACACTGGGAACTGAGGCCAGCCACCCAATGGCTCGATTTTATAATTAAATTCCCATTCTTCAGATATAGGATTATATTTTGATTTTAACGCTCCTTGAGTGTAAGCGTATTTATTGTCTGGAGATTCTTTATCAACATAATTATCGCTTAGATAGCTACCTTCATCAATATTATACTTTCCTGTGTCAATAACGCCATTAGAATGAACAAAGATATCGTTTGCAAGATAATGAGTAAATTTAGAGTTTTGCCCTAACAGGTTGTCTTTACCTATGTTATTACTGGAGATTGCCTGCCTACTATCCGATAATGGATCTACATAGCTATCATCTTCTTGTTGTTCTTCAGTAGCTTCAATTAATCCTCTAGGCATAAAACCAAAAGGAGAATAGTGTATACTTTTCTTTTTTGGATTATTAGAGAAATATGTTTTTACGCTAGGAGAGTAATTATGATTAACAACAGTGGGTATTTTAACTAAAAATTTCTTTCCTAAGTTTTCTTCTGCTATTTTTTTAACAAAGTTATAGACTTTTGTTACATTGTTCTCATTCCTAGCTTTTAATAAACCGGCAGTATTGTAAAACTCATTATTACCTGAACGAACATCGGTTACAACCCCTTTCGTTTTGGCAATTAGTTTGTCGCCCTGCTCTAATAAACGTTGTTCTACTTCTTTGTATTCGTCCACTAGTTGTCTGATCTTATTATACTCAGTATTGTAACTTTGCCACTGTGGGTCTTGTGAATAACCCTGACCAATATTTTTGCTTAGTTGTTCTCGACGAGATTGTAAAATAGCAAGCTTCATAGCGTAATCATCAGCAACCAAAGATACATTTTCTATTCCTGATCCATATACTGCGTCCTCAAAATTATCCCCTTGAAGATAATGTGAATAAGCACTACTAAAAACTTCTGTATATCCAGCGCCTAGTATGCCTATTTTCATAGCCCTTTTGTAGTATAAAGGATAGCCATAAGGTGGATTGCAAGGACTAGCTGGATAACCATCTTTGCCCATGTAGGGCTTGTCAGAAGACCATACGGATCTAGGAACAGTAACCGCAAACGCTCTTTCTTTCATGCTGTCTACAAGAGTGTCATGAAATACCTGACCTTCTGTTATACCGGCTTTATCTTTGAAAACATCTAGAGCATCATTAATTTGATTTCGGGCTTCTGGATTGACGCGGCCTAGTTCTGCCCAAGTAAATTGGTGTTCTGATGTGTCGGCAATGTAGGTATTGTTATACTTTTTAAGAAATTCTTCCCAGCTTTTTTGTGAAACAAGCGCAGCCCTTAATTCCATCTCTGTTGCCACATAATAATTACCGACACCAAAAGCGTTCAGGTCTCTAGCGTCTAATAGTATCTGTTGATAAGCACCAAATCCTTTAGGAATAGTGACAGCTTTATTGTCACCTATAAATCCGTAAAATGGCAATACTTGTTGTTTTAAGGACGTTGTTATATCCCATTGTTCTTCAATAAATTCTTCTACTTGTTGTTGTCCTTCACTGCCTGCTCTTGCAAAAAGATCGTCCCTGTCACGATCCGAACTAAAGAAATACATGTCTACTTCTTGAGCGCCAAGTATCACTTTATCAGTTACAACATTAGATAGCTCAAAACCCGCATCTTTCTTCTTTATTGCTATTTCTTCGTTTTGGATTAAGTCTTTTACATACTCAATAATAGCTCCGTATCTAGGTTGCTCAGACTTGTCAATAGCGTCTAATCTAATTACACCAGCTACAAACCCTTTGTATTTAGGCTCGTTTGGATCTGGATCTTCCGTTTCTTCGCTTTCTGGACCAAGCGTACCGCCAGAAGTACTTTCATTTGAATTTTTAACAATGTTCATATTTTTACGGTCAAGTCTTTGCATAGATGGATGTTCATGGCAAACTATTGGTAGTAGTGTAACATAAAGCTCGTGACTAGTAATCTCACATATTTCTTGCGCTAGACTTAAAAAATCTAATTGATCATAATCAAAATAGAAATTAGGAGGGATTTTATCTAAAGGCAGACCGCTCCAATCTATCACATATTCGAACCCTCTGAAATTAACCCTGTTACCAAAGCCTGTGTAAGAATACCCATCCGGGTTGGCCACCTCATACGCTCCGGGCAACTCTCCATAATATTCCATCATGGTTTCAAGAGCCTGTCTGATTCTATAAAAAGGAACACCGGCCTCTGTTCTTCTAGACATGCCTTGCCCAGTAATTGGAAAAAATCTAGGCAGATAACCTTCTCTATCTTTTGTTAGTACGTCTGCGGGGATTTTAGTAACTTCATCTATTTCTTTTACCTCAATATTCGAAGTAAAAATATCAGCATCACTAAAAGCAAATTGATCACTAGAATTTGGTTCTCTATACTCTCCACCATCCCCATCGAAAGGTAGTTCGTATAAATCTAGTAATTTTTCGTTTTCACCGTTGCCTTTGTAAGTTACCACTCCATCTTTAGAAACTTCTCTGATAAGTTCGCTTTTATCTATATATTTTTCTTCAAGAAAAGATCTGACTTCTGCTGGAGGATTGTACTCTAAAAAACCATATACGTTTAATATATTGTCTATTCCTAAAGATTCACCTCTCCAGTTATTTAAGATAACTTGGCAATTTTTTAGGATATTTCTAGGGTCTGTAACCGTCACGTTATAGATGCCACGACTAGACATAGACTCTGACTCTGTATAATTCGTTAAAATCCCCCCAAAAACCAAACTGTGATAACCGCGATTTGAATACATTTCATCATCAACCCCGGTTACAAAAACTGCACTTCTATCTTCTACCATATACGTTTGTTCTTTTGGATGCTGACTAGTTAAATCTGATTCCTTTAGGTCAACATACATGTATTGGTCTAAGGCGTTTCTTACTTGTGTCCCACTATAGATTTTCCTGTCAGTGAAAACCGGTTCAATGGCAGATGATAAGCCATAAAGATCATCAATAGTTTTCTTGTAAGCTTGCTCAACAGTTGTGGGAAACTGATTAAAATAAAAGAAGACTGGAGAACCCACTGCTGGCGGCCTAAATATATCAAATTTGCCATTATGATAAGCGTCAATCCCATCGCCTAGTTCGGTCCCATCGCTCGTGTTATTTGTGTCTTCTACAAGCCTCACGCTAAGAGTTGAGGAACTATCGCCAAACCCTGCTGAAATATCAAAAGACATGACGCTCGCACCTAAAAAAGTATGCTGAGTATACCCCGGAGCCTGAGTTGTCCATCCGGCAGATGATATGGTTCCACTTACGCCGCGCGGAAGAGTGAACCGTTCCCACCATGAATTTTTATACTGCTTATCGTTAGGTATATACCCTTTATCTTTATCATCCAAATAGTATTGAATTGGTACGTTAGCCATTTTCTGATTCCTCTTCTTTTTTATCCTTATCAGCAGCGTCAAAATATCCGTTTAAATTTGGTGTATATTTTTTATACCTGTCAAACTTTATATCGGATTTTTTAGCTGTAGATAGAAACAAAATCTTGACTGGATCTTTATGATCATAGTCTCCGCATTGCCCTTGCCAAACTCTCTTGTGGTGAATATACGAATCTTGGATTCTAAATGCTAATTCAACGCGATGCCCATCTATTCCTTCTTTAAGCTTTTCATTTGTTTCGGTTGGTCTGGAAAAAGCTTGGAGCCTATCACTGGGTAATGGGGCAACTCCGGTATATTCAACCCAGCCATCCCATACTGGATCGTGCGGGTCATGCCCAAAAGTAGCCCTACTGCTAGGATTTAATTCATTCCAAAATAAAACACCATCAGTAAATTGAGGATCGCTAATTTGATTTTCATGATTAGTCATATTATTTATCCAGCTCGTATGTCCAACTAAGATTTAATGAATAAGTGCCGTCCTTGGGGTTCCAAGACTCTGTTGGCGGCGATATAAAATATTTTAGTACCCCATCTTCTCCTTTAGGGCTTGCAAAAGCAATAATCTGAGCAAGCTCTCCGTCAGTTGGAGCAACCTGACTAGGCTTTTTAAACAACTCTATTTTGTCATTAGTATTTTTCATCAGATGGGCATTGTTCATAACTAGATTAATAGTAAGGCTTCTTTTGTACTCTGTGCGACCACCTAAGTATTGTAGGATCGGTCCATTTGGCCTGCTTAAAACTGCCACGCTAGAAAAGACATCTCCCGGATAGGTATCATCTATAGATATACTTTCGCTCAAAGCATTACTAATAAAGTTTTCAACAGCATTCTCGCCGCCATAAGTAACGGTATAATTTATTTCAGCGTCATGCTCATTAAACGAAACAGTTGCGCTCAATGGCGATTGGCCTAGCATAACAGTATTATCGGGTTTTATTTGACCTTGAAACGTTTGGTTAAACTTTTCATTTGCTCTAGCCCATACTTCAGAAAGCCATCCAAAACTGCCATCTTTAGTGATATTATTGTAGTAAGTTTTTGCAAACAAAAAGGGGTTATTACTAGGCCCAACAGTCTCTAAATTTAAATCTAATGTTGGGTCGAAGTTTCCTGCATTATTAAGACTATTATCTATAATTAATTTATGGCCTTTAATTGTTCCTTCAACAGTAACTTCAGGTAGCGCCTCGTCTTTAGTGTGATTCAAAGACACTGTGGAAGTTTCTGTTGCTGGATATGCGCTCAAAAGCCAGCTTTCTGTTAATGTGAAAGAGCCTCCAGTTTTGTCAATACTTTCTGTCGCAAGATGATTATATCCTGTATATCCATCTCCTACGCTAATAGGAAAAGTGGCTATTGGCAAAAACAAATTATTCCAAGATAAAACAGTTGGCTGAATGTCTGGATCGTTTGGATTGGCAGGTTGATTAGGGACAGTGTTTGGATAACCCGCAAATTCTTGTTGTTCATTTAAGTGCAAAGGATAATTAGTAGCTCTACTAGTAACAAAGTTCCTAGCTCTTTGCCAAGCAGGTACTGTAATTCGTCCAAGATTGTCGTACTGAGCTTTTCCGTTAGCTGAAACTGTATGTGTAATACGATAAGTTCTCAGATGATGCAAGTCATTTTCGAATTGCCTCTCAACCTTTTTTGGCGGATCTTTATCGGTTCCACCCGTCCATTCGTAATATGGACGATAATGTAAAGCGCTATCTTCAACCTCTAGGTTCCATTCGTCTGTAAAATTATCTATGCCAGTCGCCTCATCTGGGTTGTTTTGCTCATCTTCATCTTCAGGGTCATTTAGACAAAAGAAGTTTCCAGCTTCAACAAGCATAGGGCCGCCCGGAGTTCCTTGAGCTATATGGTCTGTTTCCAAAGTGATTGTATATGTACAAGTATCTGTATATTGACCTTCATCAAAAGAAATACTAACAAACCTAGAGTAAAACCAAATAACTGGTAGGGTTGAATCGTCTACATCTGATACTGAAACAATTTGTCCGTCTCTGGCAAATAGAGATCGTAACACACGTTGTTTACCTAATAAGGCATGAGACCTATGATAAATCTTTTGCTTTGGAGGTCTCGGTCGTTGGCTAATAGGTACATCATCAAAAGCGTCAAAAGGCCCAATTAATGTTCCTACCGATCCGGTCTCTGGGTAAACATCCGCAATACCGTTTCCAGTACCTCCTGAAGATGGGGCGTATGGAAGCCCTTCGTCTGCCAACAATGTTCCTGTTAAAGTTACAGTATACAGTACGCCTGTCATGCAATCTTTATTTCTTTCTGGAGCCATAGAGATAGATATCAGCGGAGTAGGCCGTAAAACGCATAACTCAGCTGGAGGCGGGTTTTGCATTAAAAAATGTTCATTTCTTCTATAATGTACTTTAATCATTATTAGTAGCCTCTTATTAATAAGTTTAAGTTATCAGCTCCAGATGCGTTCATGAGGAACATATTTAAAAATCCGCTAGATAAAGGCTGTCCAGAAATAGTCATTGGCAATGTTAGTTCAGGATTGCCGCCCTGAGTGAATAGGTTGAATTGTTCATTTTCTCCACTTCCTCCAAAAGCGTAAATATTCATATTATTATACACATTTGCTGTGTCTGGGGCCAGAATATTGAGGGGTAAAATACCAGAATCCGCAGGAGCAGCTCCTGATATAAGCATGGATAATGAATCGTTTGCAGTGGTTCCCGGTATCAATTCAAACTTGATGCTTTCCACGTAAGGTCGATGTGAAATAAATCCAATTCTGGAAGGATCATGACCAGAAACTTCTAAGAAAATAGCTCCGTTGCCGTCAGCTAGTACCTCGCCACTCACAATGTGTGTTAAAGATCCGCCCTGTGTATTCTGATAAATACGAGTTAGTAAATGTCTGGATCTGTCTGTTGGCGTTCCAAATATTTGCGTGTCCATCCAGCCGCCTTCATTTGGAATTTCTGGCGTTTGACCTCTAAGTACAGCGTTGTACGTGTAAGCAGAACCAGCAGCGCCCATTTCTAGAGTTTCATGACTACTATTTGTAGGATGACTATGATAAGGTGCGCCAGCTACCAATGTGTAATCAGCGTCTCCCCTGTATCCTCTATAAATATCTACAGCTTGTCCGAATCTATTTAGCTCGCCGCCACTTTCAGACAATACATATTCAAAACCTCCGGGCGTAGGTATTCCATCAAAAACGGCCTCTGCTCTAGATCTGTAACCTTGAGCAACAACTTTTTCTGCAAAAGACCAAGCTTGAGTTCTGGAGCTAAAATCTACCATTTTATATCTGTAGTTGTAAACAGCGCCATTATTAATAATCATCTGTCCGCTATTAGCTTCAAAGGTATCAATTCTAACGCCAGAGCTTCCCAAATCATAATATGAATGTAACGGAATATCAAAAGCCGCATCAAAACTCTTCCTTAAGAACGCCGAGTTAAAGCCGTTAGGATCTACAACGCCGCTGTATATGTGATGATGCAATGTTTCAAAATCATGATTAGGAGAGCCAACAGCAATCATATCGCAATCTATTGCTACTGATACTCCAAAGTTATCAGATCTGCTAGTATATCTTTTAATATAATCTCCAGATTCCCAAATAGAATTACCTTTCTCTGCAACTAACACTTTTTCTTCAGTCGCATTACCCCACTGTGTTATGCCAACATTAGCGCTTTCTGGTTTTATTTTAGTATTTAGCTCCCAAGGTAAGTTTTCTACTAAAACATTTTTGCCACGACCGCTATTATTGAAAACAAAAGCTGCTCCAGCTCCACCGTCTTCCGCAAGTTTAATACCAGAAATTTCTCCATTATCGTTGTAGTTGCTAACAACATCGGACCACCTAACAATTCCACCGCTAGGATCTGTTTCAGAGTAATATGCATTAAACGGTGAGCCAATCACTATTTTATCTTTACTCAAATCTACTGAATATCCAAATAGATCTCCTAAACAGCCAGATCTTTCATAAAAGAAGTCTAGCTCTAAGTAATCCCTACCATTGACTTTGCTGAGTTCAGTTAAGCCGCCGTCTAATTTAGCGTCAAATATAACTGTTCGGTCAGTGTCTAACTCGTTAGGGTACAACCAAGGATCATAATCGCCACCGTTAGCAGCTATATGTAAATAATCGCCACTGTATAAAGGTAATTGACCATGATTATTTATGCAATGGTCACTAAATTGTTGTTTGGCTATAGCAATTTGCGCTGGATCGGTAATCTCTGGTGGTCTTGCAACAAACAATGGATTTATACTATCTTCTATGTCAAGATATCTCGGAAGTCTACCTTCTTGTCCAGCCGCACCAAACAAAGGTGTTATCATATTATTTTCTAGCGCATGTCCACTGATTGCATAATATTTAGCTGGACTAGCAGATTCAGGGCTTCTTAGTTTTTGTACAAATCCCCATTCACGCTGACCAAATTTAGGCGTCTCAAAGTTTGTTCCGCCTCTTGCGCCTGAAGTATCATCGTTATACTTTTCTGGCGACAATGGATAAAGACTGCGTATAAAATCTTGATTGCCAATTGTTGAGCTTCTGTAATCTGGACATTCTCCTTGTACTAGGGTTGAGTCAGATATCACAATCACTCTGGATCTTTTTTTACCAGCAGGGAAAGAAGAGAAAGTTTCAGGCTGTTCTGCTACTACGATTGGTCCGTCTTCTATTAACTCGTCGCCTAAAGAGTTGCAAATTTCTTGATTGCTATTGTTGCAATATTTTCTACTTATACTAGAAGTCGGTCTCCAGTAAGGAGGTATTGTCTTTGTTCCTCCGGGGAAGGTAACCCACTCTTCATTGACAATAATATCAACTAAGACTTTTCCACTAGTTTGCACATTTGTAACATAACTATTTATATCTAATGGACAGCCAGACATTGAAATAAACTTAGCAGTGGTTGGTATAACTCCTTCAGTAATAGAACCCGGATTTATCCCGTCCTTGTAAGGAGTAAACCATTGCATACCTACATTGTCTTGTGTTGCTCTAAAATCTGCTTCAAGCGTTACTACTTCTCTATCTAAAGTTTTATGTATTTTGAACTGACACTTATCTTGGTAATCTTGACCTCCACCGAAGCCCCCTTCATCTCCTCCTTCTTGTGGAGGAGTAGGATCAAAACTTATATTCTTAAATTCTGCACATATATCAAACTTATCATTTTGAGTTTCAGAAACAAAGTTCATGAATACTTTGTAGCCAGAGCCTACATCTAAATCAAGATCAATAGTTGCAACAGAATCCATTATCCATTTAGTAATATTATTAGTTACATATCTTCTTTCTTTTATTGGATAATCAAAATGAATAATATTCTCGTAATCTTGCCCGCCAGAGATTGGTACAAAATCTTGTCTTCTTAATGAAGAATCTGCGCCTTGCTCTCCACCCCTAGAAGAATACAGCAAGTTAGACTCTAAAGAGAACCATAACCCATTTACAGCCGTGTTAGTGTTGTAAACGTCACTGTAATCAAACCCATTTGGACATCCTTTAATTACATCCGCATTTGTATTAACACGTTGCAGAGTCGCGGTAGGTCTCCACCCATCAATAATATCTTGCAGGCCAATAGGAGGTTGCTGATCGTATTCTGAACCACTAACGACAGAGTAGGCAGCGTTGATTGGATCAAACAAAGGTCTACTAGTTATATTTAGTTTTTCACACACATGGTCAACATTGTCAGCAATATCTTGAACGGTTTCTGGACGCATTGCGTTGTATGTTATAATTAACTTCTTGTTCCCTAAATTCATCCAAGATTGTAGCCTTGATAGATCTTCTACTGAAGGTATGCCTTTAGGATTAGCAATCCAAACATAGTCAACACTGCTTGAAATTTGGTCTGAAGCATTTGGGAACTGAACATTCTCAGTAAACCCACCAGTTTCAGCGCGTAGTTTCGCAGCCAATGTATGGCCAGCCTGTCCGCCTCCACCGGTAGGAGACCCGTCTTCAAAGTAGGCATCCTCTAAAGATAGTCTTCCAGTCCAACCTCCTAAATGAATACCAATAGGAGCAGCAGAGCAATCTTTTTGAACCAAATTCAAATAGAACTCAGTATTCTGATCAAAGTTCTCAGGTTTGTTTGTAGCTAATGGGTCAACACCTCTACTAGCATCATCTTCGCTCCACTGTGTAGCTATCAAGTAAACCAAAGAGTTGTTATAATTCCCTTCAATATTCTTACCTGATTCCACAATAGCTAGGTTTGCTTGTGGGTATATATCTTCATAGTAATAAGAGGTACTAGAAGAACTTTCTGGTCTAGCTACTCCTTGCAAAATAGCATCTCTGCCATTCATTGGTTCGGGATCTGAAAAAGTACCTAAATTATAGCTATTAAATACGCCGACAGTATTAGAGTCACTATCTTCTTGAATGCTAAATGCTATTTCGTTTGCTTGTTCTCCTGCAAATTCGTAAACTGTAGTATTCGCTTCTTTAACAACCCATTCGTAAACATATTCGAAACTAGTTATTTTTCCAGAAGTATCTGGTAAGTTAACAATTTGTTCTGGCACATATTCTCTGGTGGTCATCACAGGAACAGGGTCTAACCCGACACGGCCTTCTAATAGCTTGAAAGGATCGCTTTCGCAACCGGGATCAAAGTTTCCGTATTGGAATGGCCAACTTCTTGTGTAAGATACTGTGGTTATAGAGCTTCCTGCCCCTTCTTTGACACACTGCTCAGTCCATTGGGCGCGTAAATCTCCCATATGCTCGTGAGGCATCTCACATCTTGCATTCAAAATAGAATCCGGCTCATCAAACGTGCCTTCCGGACAAGTCATAATATCATAAAACTCTTGCGACCCATATTGAGATAGATCTATTCTAATATCTCCTACGCCTTTAGCATAACAATTATTTGTATTAATGTTTGTTCCACTACTATATTTAGGAGTGAGTGCTTTGGTGATATTTTGATTGTCTCCAAGAACATTTACACAATCCGGCATAGCTCGTGTTTTATCATAAACACCTTGTATTCTTAGATCAACATTTAACCTGTCTAATATTTTATTTATAATATCATTGGAATCTTTGTAAAGACCGTTATGCTCCCAGACAGGATCATTACCAACAAGAACTAAATTTCTATCTCCTAAAGCCAGCCAGTCTTTGATATTCTCTATAATTTCATCGCTAACAGCGTCTAGCTCTGGCGTAATAATAAATGCTAATCCTGCATCTTTGGGTATTTCAATTTCTGAGAAGTCCATTCTTCTCCAAGGAACTTCTGTAAAAACATTATTCCAATCATCGTAATATCCAGCTTCTCTTTCTTCTTGATGGAAGTTTCTATCTAGATTGCCGAATAGACCAAGCTCTACAACTCCGTTATGAGAGTAATTTTGTCTAGATCCAAACATTCTTACCGCGCCAGCATAGTTGTAAGAAGCCCAACTATTCAAACCAGTTCCCCAAACGTTAACGTCTTCAAATTCATTGAACGAATCTGTAGGTGCGCCAAACGCAACATTTTCTCCATCATCATCTACAGAAGTACTCCATCCCAATCTAGAAGTGGGCGCAAAAGTACTGGCTAAGAAGAAGTTAGTACCAGTGTAAGCGATATCCTGATAGGTGTATTCAAATGTCCAGACGTACTGTTGAGGTAATTTATTATCCCAGTAGTCTACATCATTTCTAAATGCAAACCTGTCAGATGCAGACATTGCATCGTAAAGTAAAATATTGGCCTGATCTGTTCCTAGATTATTTGCCACTTCGTCGTATTCAGTGACGGAGCTGGTCCTTCCGGTAAACACAAACCAACCACGAAGACCATCGTATAGCCTACTAATCTCTTCTGGACATCTTTCATAAATTCTACAAGGTGACTTGGTAAAGGGTGAACCAACAGAAACGATATCTGCATTTTTACTGATACTTACAGACTTACCAAAATTATCGTTGTATTTGTAAGGAGATATGTCTCCGGCGCCCGGACCACTAACTGAATCGTTACTGTAATTTGATTCATCGTTTGGAGATTTAATAACTTGTACACAGTTCCATGAATTTCTTTCTTTTTCAAATATAAATACGCGACCTCCAGAAGAAGGCGGTAAGTTAAATTCATTTGCTTGTGTTTTGTTCCACTCTTGACCAACACCGCTAGTTAAAAATACTAGATTTGGATTATTGTAGCTATTAAACGTAGTAAGTAAATTACCGGTATCTAAAAAGCTCTCTACGTATTCTTTACTGGTCGTTTCCCAGTTTTCTAAAGACGTGTTACTTTGCACTAATCCGAACATACCGGTCGCAGGTAATTCTTCAGTTTGATCGTAAACCCCGCTTTCAAAAGAATAGCTTTTGTAGAAATTTTCAATCTCGTTGAATAAATTGAAACCGTTCCTAACGACTTGCCCCTTCATGGAAGAACTGGTATCTTCAAACAACATCAAATATGGAGGTATGCCACTGTGAACATGAGTAGACATGTAACTGTTTCCTGTTGGAAACGCATCTGTGTAGGCGTCTAAGAAACCATCAAATATTTCTTGTTGTATTTCTTCAGGTGTTTTATCATAATTACCATCAAGTCTTGGTATGTATTGATGTTTTATCCAAGAAGAGTCTTGATCAAAGTCGGGAGCTTCGGGTCTAGGGTAAGCAAAATCAAAAGTTTGTAGAACGACAAGTTTAAAATCTACCTCTGGTTGGAATTCGTTTCCTTGAGCATCCCAAGGAGCAGAAAAGTATTTATATAATATGTTGTAATATCCGGCTTGTGCTTGTATAGCTTTCAACTGAGTTTTATTATTAGGCCAGTTAAACTCATTGGCTACTACAACGAGACCAACCTTGATTCCAGAAGTATCTATTTCTTCAAATTTTCTAAACCACTCAGCTTGAGGCGCTCCAACCACAGCAACTTTAAAATCTCCACTATTAGCAAAATCTAGCGATGTACCAAGCCCACGTCCTTCTTGTCCAATACCCCACTGTTTAGCGTCTATAGAGAAATCTTCAAAAGTAAATACATTTTCAATTGTTTTTTCTACATAATCTCTTCGATATCCTGAAGGTAGCATCAGAGCGTCTTCGTAAACCCAGCCCGCTTTTTTGCCAGCAACGTCCGCTTGTCTGTTGTAAACAAAAACAGCTCCTGCGCCAGAAGACTCTACGCCCTCAAGGTCAGGTATTGTAATTTCTGGTGATGAAATTAGCATAGTGTCGTTTTGAATAGACACTGCTCCGCCATACTGGTCATTAGGATTTCTTCCAGAAGCAAGTAAGAAATCTAGGTGATGCTGTTGGTTAGACTCAAATGGCTCGTCTCCGATAAACTTAACTCCTGAGAATACAATATCTTGATCGCAATCTTCGGTACAGCATCCTTCTGCGTACCAGTTGGGGCCACACATTCCGTATTCCCATTCCTCAAAATCTCTTGGAGACGCAATTGGATCTGTGTTTCCAGTTTTTAAGGTCATAGTGGCTTGGTATAGAGAATCGGGGAAGAGCGATACAAACTTTCTAATGCCATAGTAATCACCGCTGTAGCCGATACTAGTGTTGTCAAAAGATAATGCTGTCGGATTGGTGTAGGTTGCTTTAGCTCTAAATATACCGCCTTCGTTGCAGACTTCACCTCTCCAATCGAAACAGTCTGTTCTTAGCGGCCTGTCTATTGCTTTGCTCGGACTGTCTCCATCGCAAGAACCATAACTAACTAAATCAACGCCGCGTATTTCGTTGTTAATAGGTACAGTGGCTTTAGCGTTATCTTGTATGTCAATGTCTATGCCGTAATTCTCGTTATCCCATTTAGCATAGAAAGTACCAGTCAAATATGTAGAAGTAGTTAGGTTTAATGCACCATTTATATATCCTCTAATAATTGGATTATGCATATAGAGTGGTAGGTCAACAGTTGTGCCAGATGGAGTATTGATGTACAGAGGCATCGTGGTTTGTATGGCACTGTCTGTAAACGGAGTAACACCAAGGGTAGCAATATTTAGCACGCCACTTTCATACATTGAATCAGCGCTAGTTAGTCTATTATGGAGATACAGGTTAGCGTAATCTCTAACAGCTACAGAGTTCGCAGTCTCAGAACCAAACAAGAAAACTGGTAAATCACCACTAACAGATGTAGTTTCTACGTTCGCTTCAAGCACTAGTGGTAGATTAGCATTAGCCCAACCTTGAACTTTAGGAATCACAAGGTTCATGCCTTGATCAAGACCATTCCAAATACCGCCTAGCGTATAAAGGCTTAGATTAGATGCAGCGTCATCTTTTTCCGTATTGCTTGCATATAAATTAAATACCTCAGAAGCATGAAATGCACCGCTAACATACAGATTCATATTGTCATCAGCGTATAGCGGTGTTCCTATAAGCAAAGGCAAGGACTGATCTACCGGTGTCGGGTTCTCTCCAACAACTAAGGTGAGCGTTCCGTTTTCATGATAAGCGCCAGAAGCGTATAGGTTAACAAACTCATCAGAGTCAAGAGCATGGATGTTAACATTATCCATTCGAACATGCGAAGAGTGTAGCTCTAATCTAGAATTAAAGACGTTTGCATTTGGATAAACTATATCATATTGTACAAACATCTGGTTTACATCGTCGGAGAAATATTTTTCCCCAAACTCTTTTAACAGAGGTTCGCGATCAAACAAAGACCAAGACTCAGACTCATCGCATATGTCATCATAAGAAAATGTACTATCAAGACGCATTATACAACTAGAAGGTTCTATATAATGTGTTTTTCTATTGACAAGACCCCAAGGCTTTTCTGGATTCCAATAGCCTTCTTTAGCTTTAGTGTACAAACTGACGATAAGTTTTGGGCCAACATCTGGATCGCACCCGCCCCAATCAACAGGATTATCCATGTAGTGACTGATAACGCTTTCTACAACGAGAGCTTTTTCTGAGAACTTATAGCCAACTGGCAAGTTTTTAGTGATTCTTCTGTCTACAGCGTGAAAATTGTTAGGAACTTCTGAGAGATGGAATCTTAAAAAATCATTTTCTATTTGCGTATGATAAGCAATTGATTGTTTATTTTCAACAGCAAAGTCTGGTAGAGCCATACTTGCTTTTTGTAAATAAGATTGTCCATCATGAGATAGATTAAATACAATTTGCTCAGTGTTAGGTCTTAATTGCCATTGATCAAAAGCTGGCCCAAAAGGACAATACTGGAAAGCGCCAATCTGCCAGTCATTGTATGTATCTTCATTGACACGATCCCATAATTTGTAACGATCATTTTGATAGTCATAACCCGGATCAAAGTATTGAACACGACTATTCTCTAAGAACTTTTCTGCTGTAACCTGTTTGTAAGTCCAGTCAGGATTACTATCTACAATATTACCCGAAGAAACACCAAACTCGCTTACTAACATATTCATACCAACGCCAGAACCATCAGACCATCCAACCACAATATCTGCATTAGCTGGATTTCTATCAAAAGTTGCTGACTCAGCTCTTAGAACATCCCAAACACCAGTTGCTTCATTATCTGCGTACAATCTTAATTTTTTATCGTCTGTGTATGTAAGTAATACATTAAGTGGGTAAGTGTATTGATTAAAGAGTGTGTTGTCTTTGATCTTTATAATGTTGCCAAGATCGTCTTGCGCGAAAGCTGCGAGACTTCCTTGTTCATAACAAAGAACAAAATCCATGTCTGCGGGCGTTTGCCAACGTGAAACTAGTACGCCGCTATCGAATAGATTATAATCAACGCCAGACACAGTGTTATCTGGGGTAAATCTTAAAAATACAGAAAATCCACTGGTGCTGACATCAATATTTTCAAAAGTAATGTTTTGTGTGTTTTGCGAGATTCTGGTAACTGTGTCAAAACTATCTGCGATCTTACCAAATAAAGGATCATTGGTAAAATCGGTAGTCCCGTCACTTAGTGATGTCCAGTCCGAAGTCTTATATACTCCTGTATATCCGGGTAGCTGCGTTTGGAATAAACCGTTGGCATTATCCGCTGTGTACCTCCAGCCGATATTTTGATAAGTGGTAGGCGTGGTGGTGAACAGACCGCTCGTATTACCAAAGCCATCGCCCAAGAAGCTAGACTGAACATATTGCCCGTCTATCTTATCGAATTTAAAGTATCCAGAAACAAAAGGATACTCCATGACTGGGTTTTCAAAACCAAACCCAAACATATCTGGATCATATGGACCGCGAACAGTGCCTTCTACACCGCGCCATCTTCTTGAGTAATTTGATTTAATTGTATTAGGCGAAGTATACGCATGAGGCAGACCTTGTATGGCAGATATCGGCCCATATCCAGAACCAGCATTTAGGATATCATCACTAGAACCCATAGAATTTGGATACAAAGCGCCTTCTGATCTGCCGCTTTGGGCTTTAGAAAACACGCCGCCTTGAGAATACATATTCATTGCGTGCTGAGGTCTGTATCTTACAGATAACTTCATGTGAGATATACTAGCGCCTGTAGGCAATGGATATATATCTAAATATACATGTTCTAATAAAGTACTTAGGTTGTAACTTTTACCTAAGCCTACTTCGACTTGTTCATCAATAATAACTAACGGTATTTCATACTCTTGGAATTCGGTACTCGTCACAAAAGGATATTGTGCAAGTTTGTAATGATCGTTACCACTTGCTTCGTAATATTTATCTTTTTCTGAAAGAGAAGACCCACCTAGAGCAAATTCATCACCATCGGAATAAAAACCAGAAAGTATAGGGTGATGACCGAAAGAAGGTATGAAACTTTCATTGAGTGAGACTCCAGATGGGTCTTGAATGAATCCTCCAGAGGCAGGAGTGATATTCAATAATTTATCATCACTGTAGCCAACAACGTCTAGAGCATAATCTCTAGAGCCTATAGCTTTTTTAGCAGTTACTTTTAAAGTTATACTATCTACTTCAAAGAAAGCGTTGTCTATATGATCCGCAGTTCGGTTTTCAGTATTAAACGCGCCACTAGGAGACCACCAACGATTATTTGAGCTTTGATCGTACTCAAAATTAAAAGCGCCTTTAGTAATCTCATCGACATAGGAAGAGCCGGTAGCGAATTTAACGATAAGCTTACCAGAATCCTCAGCCCCGTGAATATGTTCTAAGCTAATATAATCTAAGTTATCTTCTCTAATAGATTTTAGCAGGCTGTCAGAACCGCAACTATCCTCGTTTGTGTCTAGAGTTTTACTATCTCTCCATAGCCCGCTAACAGACGGCCATATTGTAGTATCAAAATCACAACATGGTATGAATGAAGGCAGAATATTTCTTTCTAGCCGATGAAGCTTGTCTGGCACACTAGCAAATATATTTAGGTAATCTTCTCTTCTAGGTCCGTACCCACCACTATTACATATTTCTAATGCTGTAAGCTTGAAATTACGAGTTGGATTGATATAGTGACCCTGAGTAGACAGCGGTGTACCGTCTATAGCTAAATATTGATTGCCAGATACTAGCAATATTTCTGGAGTAACATAGTTTTCTTCAAACCCAATATCAAAACCCGGATCAAAAGGATCATCTAAAGAAATTGCTTGTAAGCTAAAAACCAAAGAATAGTCTTTTACTTCGTCTATAACAGGAGTTGTTCTTCGCTCCCAGTCATATTCGTCAAATATATTGTATTCTGGCTCAGTAACATAAGTAGTATAATTAGTATGCTCTGTTGTAGAATCTCCTTTAAAAGAGAAATCTTTGTATTTTACAATAACGTCGCCATACGGATCTAACAGTTTTATATTGTACACTGTATAAAGAGGCGCAATCTTAGATTCGTAGTTTTCTAACGGAGCTGATATTCTCATTTTTAGCCGAGAATGCTCTGGCCTGACTGAGAAATCTGTTAGTAATGCGTTATACTGGAAAAAACCCTCTGTGCTAACCTGAGAAGAAGGGCGTATAAAACCACTATCATCGGATAATAGTACGGAATCACCTCCGTTTGTAGAAATGCCTTGATACACGCCTTCGTCGATATAGCTCCACAAAGGCTTGTCCTGAATGCCATCATGAGTGAATGCATTAAAACCATCTGCTATTGGTCCATCACCTGACGGGTATAATTTCTGAATACAGCCAAAATCAGGAATATAACCATTTATTTTGTTAACTGTATTAATTAACTCAGAGTTAAAATCTAGTTCTCTTTTAAGGCTATAGTCTACAGATACTTTTTCTTCTACAAAACCAGCGCCTTCTACAGTTAAATCTGCATCTAAATCTAAGATAGAACTAATATCAGAGGATACAGACGACAGGAACGTCATATCAACTTCAGTTAATCTGACTCTTGTATTAGCCTCGTCTATTGAGCTAGTGGACTCAACTGTGGCTTTTATGCTATGATGAACAGATAAGGTGGCATCTACTTCGCCCCCAGCGGGACATGTAGATGTAACGCCTTTTACACAAAAACATTCTAAATTTTGTAGATAACGATCTGTCATGTAAATACTCTTCTAGATGGTTGGCGGACGGGTAACCTGTTCACGGTTAAGTCTCCCGTACTGATCGACTGAATATTCTTCCGTTAACTGTCTTCCTACCTCATTTAGTAGACTATCCCTCACGACATTCTCCCACTGTTGTAGCCATTGACCACCACTAATATCAAGTTGCACACGAGCTTGACTTACTTTTATTTCTATATTGCTATTAACCAGTTTTTCTACAGCGTCGTTAAAGGGTGTAATGACTTGAGTCAGCCGGTCTGCGGCAGAACTAAGACTTTGATTAAACTTGTCTAAGACTGCGGGAATATCGGAAACGGCGTTGGCGCTTTGTTTTGGGAAACCTTGCGTGTCAGCTTGCGCTGCACGTTTCATGCCAGTATTAAGAGTTTTTACTGTGCTGCCTAGTAAGCTCAGTGTTCTTGTCATACCACTCCAAAATGTTCCGCCCGATTCTGAAAGTTTTCCAAATTGGTCTACCTTTTGGGATTGTTGCGCTTTATCTGAATCTGAGCGTCGATTTCTATCTGATGAATTTTGAAGCATTCGATCAAAACTTTGGCCATTATACATAAACTGCTGTACTTGTACCACACCAAAATTAGCAGTGTCAAAAACGCTTTTTTCAATTTTTTCTCTTTGCTCAGCGATAGTCTCCATTGTTTTTGCTAAGGAAACAATTTCATTTTCTATACCTTTTTCTTCTGCACTCTCACCCGCCAAACGTCTCGCGAGTAATGGGTCATTGATTCCCTGCGCCCTGAGTGCTAGTTCAGCAGCTCGCGTGTTTGCCTCACCCTGCTCTTGCAGTTGTTTAAACGCTTTCCCTAAATCTTCAGCGCCAAAGGCACTAACAGCTGCTGCATCGCCTGTTTGTAAAGCCGATCTAGCAGCCGAAATACGTTGCTCTTCCAAAAACCGAGAAGTATCGCCACTAAACAGAGCATCAAAAGATCTAGATTCTGCGGCATTCTTCTTTCTTACAATATTTAACTCTTCTTTTAATAATGTGATACGCTTGCGAGTAAAATCTAATAAGTTGTCTTGGGCTGTTTTTAAATCGGTTCTAACATCTTGCTCTATTTCATCTGGGCCAGCTAAGCTGCCGTCTCTTATAGATTGCTCCAAGCTCATAAAGTTTTGAGCAATTCCTGTAGATACAGCACGTATTTCTTGAGGCGCGCCAGTTCGTAGTCCTGAAAGATTCGTTCTAGATAGTTGCAAGTTAAACTTCTGGATTTCTAAGTCTAGTTTTTCTTTTGCGCCAAAAGTTCCGCTTCCAAACTCAGCTTGTATTTCTCTAGACTCTCGAATAACATCAATATTCGATAGCTGTACTTGTAATAAGGCTCTTTCTGCCTCTATTCTTTTTTGTAGGGTTGGAATTAATTTTTGTGCAGCATCGTTAAACGTTTTAAGGATTCCAACACCATCTCCAAAAACTTCGGAAGTAATAGGTCCAAGTAGTGATTCTAAACTTAAATCCCCACCGATGAAGTTTTTAATAGCCGTATCGTCCAATTGACTTTCCAATTTCGCTTGAACCGCTCTGCCAATTGCTGTGCCAGATAAATTAGAAATTTTTAATAACTCTGCAATAAAACCGTCTTGTAAATCTTTTACCTGACCAACATTTTTACCTTGTTCTATAAGTCTTTGTCGCAGATTTTTCCCAGCTTCGCCAAAGCTTCTTTGTAGTTGAGCTAAGCCTTTTACTCCGTCAATTGTTTTGTTAATATCAGATTCGGTTGCGCCTAGCCTATTTAAATTGTTTCGAAATATATTCAAAGCTTGATCAATTTGTTTCTGAGGAATTTTAGCTCCTGCTTTTGTAGCAGTTGCTTCTATAACTTTAATTGCAGAATCTAATTTACTAGCCCCCGCCACTTGACTAGCAACAAATAAATCTATATTAAAAGCAGCAAACTCTGCTGACACACTAGCTTCTCTTAAACCAAAATTTAATCTCTCAATATTTTGAATTTCTTGCGCTAATTGTCGGGCATTCTTTTGTCTGAAGTCGTTTGCCGCACCTCGGAGGTTTGGCTCATCTTGAGCTATACTTTGTGCTATTTCTTGAAGAAGCTTCGGCGTCACCTCTTCGCCTGTGATTTTCCCAGACGAAAGATCAGCAGCAACCCTTTGTCTGATTCTTGACTCTAACCCCCTTGCAAGTACTTCTTCTTGCTTAACTAGAGCTGACGTATTGTCTGATATAGACTGCAATAAATCTGTTAGTTCGTCCCTGTTGGCATCGCTTAAGCCTAAACTATCTACAAACTTTAGAGCCTGTTGAGCAGCAAGTTCGCGATCCCCAAAAGCCGCTTCTGTTTCTTCTAGAGTTCTTGCTCTTGTTTCTCCAGTTCTAGCATCCTTTATAAAACCCTGCGCCTGACCAGTTACAGCAAATCTCACAGCGTCAAATGCGTTGCCTAAAACTGCACTCTCTACGTCAAGCTTTTGATCTTTTATAATTTGCCTAACAGCATCCGCCCGACTAGTACCGGCGTCTGTTAAGTTTTTAAATGTTTTTGAATTTTCAAAAGCTCCAGATATAAGATTAAGAGCAGTTTCTGAATCAGCTATATCCTCTACTCTCTCCTTGTATTTTCCTTTTCCTCCCTCGCTTAAACCATCCATAAGCGCATTTCCTGCTCGATCGCCTGCATCTTTTAATGCGCTTTCAAGAACGGAAGCTGATCGACTAGCCATTTCAACTTCATCAACGTCTTTACCTAGCCTTTTCATTCTGGCAGCGTATCTTTCGTTTTGTTTCGTAACTTCGTCTATAGCCATTGTGTGTTTAACTAAAGAAGCTTCGTTGGCCGCTCGTCGTTCTAAAACAGCAGTGGTTTCAAGACCAAGCGTATCTTTGATAAAGCTGCCAATACCAAAAGGCAGATTTAATATAAACTCTTTTATAGAGTTTCCTAAAGTATCAAAAACTCCAGTCACTTTACCGACTATAAAAACGAGACCTCCTATAATTGCTATTGGCGCTCCAAAAATGAGGAAAAGACCAGCTACGATTGCGCCGCCAATAACATTAACCATGTTGGCACCTGACTCTTTCGCAGCAGCAGCAGCAGCTCCTTCTACATCTCCGCTTTTAATAGCTTCTTCTCTTGCTTCAGCGACACCCAAGAAAGTGTCTATAGCCCCTCCTAACGAATAGACAGAACCTCCAATCAAAGTAAAGGCAGATGTTGCAGTTTGTAGGGGTCCAACCAAGTTTTTCAGGCCGCTCGATACAACACTTGTAACTCCCGATGCTTTAGTTGAGACTGCACCTCTCAATCTAGAGAATCTTGTTTCTTGTCGAGGTCCAAAATCTGCCGGATCTGGTAATTCAGGCCCATACTGCTCTGGTTTTTTCAAACGACTTCTAATCGACCCAAACGCTCCACCAAAAAATCCATTTTCGAATTTTTCACTAGCAACTCTTTTTATTGAATCCAACCCGCCCTCTTCGCTGCCTAGCTTCTGAAACAAAGTATCCACAGCAGCCGTAGCAGCTGAGATACCAATAAAGCTGGTAATTAGTCCTTGCCCAGCATCAGCCACTTTATTAAAAAACTGCTGGGTTTCAGTTAATGATCCACCTGCTGCATCGGCCTCAGTCTTTAAATACTCTAATGCTCCCAAAACACCAGCACTAGCAAATCCCAGAGTTGCTAGTCTATTTCCTAGTTTTTCGGTTTGCTGGGTTGCTTCCTTCTTTCCCTTAATTTCTTCTTCTGTGGCTTTTTTTGTATCTGAGTTAGAGTTTTCTTCTTGTTTAGTTTCAGCCTTTTTTTGATCAGCATCTGCTTGCTTTACGGCTTGATCGGCACTTCCACTAATTTTTTTCTTAGTAGAAGATACCCTTATTGCTCTGTCTAATCTCGAAGCCATATTGTTAATAGCATTGACTATATGAGAAGAATTAACCTCAACAACACCTTGTTGATTAGACTGAACGCCTGCGTTAGACGAGCCTTGATTTAAATATTGAACGCCCGGAACCAAGCCGCCATCAGCAAAACCCATCACGCCTTGTTTGTTCATTCGGTTTAATTTGCTATAACCAATCTTTTGAGCAGATTTTCTATTTATTACAAATTCACCCGGAGTCAACATAGCAGGCACAGTATCGCTACCAGCAGGACCACCACTTGCATAATTTTTTCTTTTTGGAAATCCGGGAAGATCAGGTACTTGAAACCCTTTCTTTTGCAGCACATTCTTTTTACCAATAGGTTGATCTTCAATGCCAGCTTCTTTTAGCTCGTTAGCAATCTGCTGCTTCGCTTTACCTTTAAAGTTAGCAATACTTCCAGCACTGAAGCTGGATTTTGCATCAACAAATTTAATCCCTTGCAGTTGATCGTATGTTTCAGCAACTGGCCCAGACAAGCCAGAATTAAAATCAAATGCTCTATCTGGGTCTTCGGCTGTATCAAACACACCCTTGTTGTTCAAAACTCTTAAAGCGCCTTCAAATAAATCACCAACAAGCGCTGGTCTTATACCAGATAAGAAATTATTTTTGCTCGCAGCTTCTATGCTAGCTTTACCTAGTCCGATACTGGCAGAAAGATCACTAGTGGCGGCATCAATACCAGTAGCGAAAGCGTCAAACAGCACAGCTTTAAAATCAGATTCAACCTCTGAGTCTAAACCCTGCCTGTTTAAAGTAAACTTTTTGCCGTCAAAGTATCTGCTAACTGGACTAGCACCTCCAGCCAAGCCTTTAAATTGTGCAAATTCACTTTCAACATCTTTAATGCCAACATTTACTGTGTCGCTCTTTGATCCTGATTCGAGCATAGCTCCACCAATTTTGGTTTCCTTGATAATACCTCCAGCATTAAAGTATTGTATTGGCCCACCAAAGAAATTGTCATTAGACTTTCTGCCACTTTTACCTGTTTTGGATTTTTTATTTTTGTTAATTAAAGCTTTTATTTGTTTTGTGTAGTAGCCTTCATTAGCAGATTTTTTAATCAAAGACCTTAAATTATCTGTATCGTCTGTTAGTTTAACATCTCCAATACTGCCTTCGGCCACAGGCTGCTGTGTGTATTTAGAAAGCGCCGGAGGAGAACTTTTGATATCAAAATTTTCTGTCCCTCCGGGTTTAACCCCTATAGTAGAATTTACAAAATTTTCGTAAAGATTTCCAAGAGAAACATTTAAGCTATTTTTTTGAGCCTGAGCCTGTGTTGCGAATTGTGTTTTGCCTTTTTTTGGTACAGCCTTCTCTAGGTTACTGGAAGCATTATCATAACCATCTTTTATTTCTTTAGCGGCTTTATCAAACTCTTCCGATCTATTGAAACCGACTACAGGTAACTTGCCTCTAAACCCTAATGTAATCCCGTCAAGATCTGTCTTGTTTAAACCGCCAGTACCGGTTAGCTCATTTACCAAAGATTTAGGTCCGTTGCTACCTGTAAGTTTTATTGGTGTTAAATCTTGATCTTTCGGATCACCTTGCTGATTTACTAAAGCAAATAACTTTTTGGATTTGGGTTGGATATTAACTTGACCGCCAGTAGCATAATTGTTAGCTTTAGCTAGATTAGAAGCTCCAATTTTTTGTACACTACTCCTACGAATTACAAACTCACCCGGAGTAAGCATTGCGGGAACAGTGTCTCGGTTTCCAGTCCCCGGAACCAACCCGCCAGAATTAAAACCGAGAATCTTGCCTCCTTGATTCCTACCCTGTAATTTGCCGCTAACAAATCCAGCAATTCCAGCTCCAATCTTAATAGTTGCCAAAGTGGTGACTAAAGGAATAATCGGTTTTAAAGCGTCTGCAACTTTTATAAACGCCTGCGCTAATTGTAATGTACTTCTAATAATGAACTGAAAACTACCAGTTTCGGTTAGCGATCTAATAAGAGCCAGAAATTCTTCGCGTGTCTTTACAAGTTCTCTTTGTAAGGTTTGCTGTGCGGTTTGAGCATCTTTTGTCAAGGAGTTTTGACCAGCTTGAGCTGCACTCAAAGCTTTTTGAGCTGTACCAAATTCTCTAATCAGAGGAATAACTTTACCAATCTGTCTAAATCCGCCAAGCTCTTCAGCAATCTGAATAAACCGAATGTCGCCTTCGCCAACTGATTGTAAAGCTCTGTTTAGCTCGCCAATCGCTGCAATCGGCCCAATAAATTTCCCTTCTGCGTTTTCTAATTCAACACCGAACTGCTTAAGAAATTCTATTGTCTTTGGTCTTTGAATACGAGTAAAAATAGTACGCAAGCCTGTTGCGATAGATTCTGCACTCTCACGAGTTGTAGCGCGCACACTAGTGAACAGCGCAATAAGCTCATTAAGGTCACCGCCTGCGTTTTTGAACACACCACCAACACGGCGCACGGCATCAATAAGGTCGTCAGACTCAACTGCAAACTGACCAGCAACAGCGTTAATCGCGCCAAGATCTGCCTCCAGATTATTGACACCTCTACCAAACTGACTTAAAATAGCAACAGAGCCTTCAACTGTTTTGTTGATGTCTGTAAAGGTAGGTGCTAAAGTAGTCTTAGCAAGAGTAGATAAGGCAGTTTCTAATTCGCCAGCTTTAATACCAGCTTGAGATAAGATACGACCAACGCCAAGTAGCTCAGCAGAAGAAACACCCAAGGTTGTAGAAAGATTTGTGATAGTAGTTTCCAGCCCTTTAAGGCTTTTGACAGCTACCCCTGTAACCTGACTGATTTTTGTTATTTCAGCTTCAAACTTGATAGCTTCATCAACAGCTGTAGAGATAGCGCCAGATGTCACACTAAACAACCTGCCAACAGCAGCAAAAGCAGCAAAGCGAGTTCCAGCTTGCTTTACTGCATTAGCCATCTTTCGGAGAGAGCTAGTAGATTGTTTTGCTTTTTTATCAATAAGGTCCATACCCTTGATCATACCATTATCGTCGAAATCTAGTTTGAGATCAAGATCTTGACCTCTCAACTGATTCCGTACTTGGTTTAGGACTTTATTGACATTTTTTGGTGGCTGTAGCCTGAGCTGTGCA
>Ga0070750_10000183_pt1 | contig 32869 bp, 14 predicted proteins | sample VirMetDEL_Nov_24_FD_77013 | JGI IMG/M metagenome (GOLD analysis project Ga0070750, IMG submission 77013) | Aqueous microbial communities from the Delaware River and Bay under freshwater to marine salinity gradient to study organic matter... | ecosystem: Environmental > Aquatic > Marine >...
GGGAGCTTGGAGGAGTAATTGAAGGTGGCAAAATGATTCTTGCTGGTTTCTCCGCAGACTTAAAGAATCTCGGGCCGGAAGGCGAAGCTATGGCTGCAATGGTTGATGGTACAGTAATGTTAATGGATAATTTCCAAGCGTTGGGAGAGTCCGGAGCAACAACTGCAGCAAAACTAGAGGCAGTTGCAGGAGTAATTCAATCAATTGGACAAATTCAAGCAGCCTCTTCTGCAGCAAAAATTGCCGGAATCGATAAAGAAATTGCAGCTGAGAAGAAGAGAGATGGAAAATCTCGAGACAGTGTAAATAAAATTAAACAGCTTGAAAAGCGAAAAGAGCAAATGCAGCGAAAAGCTTTCGAGCAGCAAAAGAAAATTCAAATGGCAAGTATTGTTGCAAATACAGCAGCAGCAATTGCCTCAGCTGTAGCTCCTCCCCCACTAGGTGCAGGATTCCCTGCAGGTTTAGCACTAGCAGCTGTATATGCTGCACTTGGTGCGGCACAACTAGCAATCGTAGCAGGGACAAGCTATGCAGGTGGAGGCTCCGCCGCTGACTCAGGAGGCATATCTTCCGCATCTGTAGGACAAAGAAGAACTAGCGTAGACTTAGCCAAGTCCTCTGGAGGAACAGGAGAACTCTCATACTTCCGAGGCGAAAGAGGGGTAGGAGGTCCAGAAGACTTTACTCCCGCATTCTCAGGATATAGAAATCGTGCAGAAGGGGGAAATACCGCATTTATGGTTGGAGAACAAGGACCAGAAATGTTTGTCCCAGATAGGGCAGGTACAATTATTCCAAATGATGATATTGTAGCTCCGACTGCTGTAAATGCAACATTTAATATCTCAGCTGTAGATGCAACAGGCGTGGAAGATCTACTTACAAATCAACGCGGTAATATTATTGATATGATTCGTGAAGCAGCAAATGCAAACGGAGAAGAGTTCCTAGAAAACATAAGAACCTCGGAGTTATAAATGACAGCTCAAACTACTTTACCTGATCCAAATAACCGTATTAGTATTGCTGGCAATGATGACAGTGGTTCTTACGGTCCTGGATTTTCATCTGTAACTTTAAAATCAAATCAGCCTGTTGTTTCAAATAAATCAAACTCTGGTCTTTCTTTTCGTTCCATTGTAAAGTATCATCAGTGGGAATTGGATATTAAGTATAATGATCTTACAAAATCTGATTTCAATGTAGTGTATCCTTTTCTACTAGAAAGACAACAAAGTCAAGAAGCCTTTTTTGTAGAGGTTCCTCAGTATGGAAATGCTGTTGCAGCCACCCAGATAATAAATACTACAGCTAGTACAAGTCCGGGAAGAGAGTTTTTAAATTTAACGGGTACTGATGTAGATGATATTAATATGGGCGATATGTTTCATTTAATTAATAATGATGATAGTTTACACTTAAAAGCATATAAAGTTACAAAAATTGATACAGTAAATAATAGAGTTTTCTTTTCCCCGGGGTTACAGCGAAAAATTACTGCGGGGGATACTGCAAGAATTCTTATGACTCGTCCGCGCCTTCGTGTACGAGTTAAAGGAGCTATGCTCACTTACTCAGTAAAAGCAAATGGACTGTATACTTTTTCAGTCAATGTAGAAGAGGCTTTGGCATAAATGGCATTACGAAATATACATGATGATATTATAACGGCGCTACAGAATCGAGTGCCTCTTTTAACCTATCATTTGGTAAAATTTGAAAAACCTTCAAGTCTGCAAAAAGCTACTCGAAGGACTGATTTTACTTATCTTACGGATGCTCCTTATGATGTAGACTTTGATGAAGATGGAGATGGCTCTACCAATGGTTATAAGGCAGGCGGAATTGTAAAAATAGGAAAAGTGCAAGAGGCAATAGAAGCAAGAGCCACTAAAATGAGCTTAACTCTTTCTGCCGTTAAACTAGGAGCAACTGCTGTTGCACAAGCTGAAATAGCGACAAATATTCCTAGTACTTTGCCCGCAGCTAACGGAAATGGGAATGGCGCTGCAGGATTACTTACTTTAGACTTTGATCTTTTTTCGGCAGGCTTTTATGTAGGAGATACTATAAGCCTAACTCGAACAAGTCTAGATTTTATCGGAAATCCACTTGCATTCCCTAAAAATACAAATTTTACGGGAGCAGCACCAACTGTACTTACAGTCCAAATTGATAGAATTAGCAATGATGGAAAATCAATTCATGTTACAAGTTTAGAAAAAGAAGGAATTGTAGCATTTACTACTCCACTGGAATGTAACATAGATTATGTTAATCCGGAAGTAACTACTCTTACCGCAAAAAACATAGGCTCTTTAAGCTATGAAAGCTATGTGAATAGAAGCGTAGAAATTTATAGAGTTTTTGCACATCCCGATACTGGAGTTATAATTGGGAGTCCTTTTCTTTATTTTAAAGGGGTTATTGCTCAAGGTACTCTCAATGAAAAAATTTCAGGACAGCCTACGATTACTTGGTCTTTAACTAGCCATTGGGGGGACTTTGTAAGAGTACAAGGACGATTAACTTCGGATGAATTTCATAGAGGATTAGACTCAGCAGGATACTCTTTAGAAAATACAGCTTTAAAACCTCAATATGCTAGTGATTTTGGATTCGAGCATGCTGATAAATCACTAAATGTTTTAGCAAAATACACAGGTACTGACTCTAGATTGAAATCTCGTAGAAGAGGCGGCCTTGCAGGTATGATGGGGGGTAGAAAATACTCAACAGAATATTTTGAAGTTGAAAGACAACTTGATTTAAGACTTAACCTAGAAGCGAAGCATATTCCCGTTGTCTATGGGGTACAAAAAATTGACTCTTTTCCTGCATTCGCAGATATAATAATTACTCCCGATGTTACTCCAAACCAGACGGGTTCAAGTACAGCTCAATTTGACGGTGGATTTACAACTATGTATTCTGCAAATGTTCTATGTGAAGGACCTATTTCAGGATTATTTGATGTATTTGTAGATGATGAAAGCCTAGTTTGTAAAGATGAAGCAGATAGAAGTGTACGGAGAATGGACGATCCTGGGACGGTTTCAAACGATGACAATGTAAAAGGAGTTGCTTGTTTCGGTTCGATGGAAAAAGGAGATGTAGCAGGAGGGGACTTTTTTAATATAATTTCTTCACAAGCGGCAGGCCAAATATCGCATACACAGTACGGTACTTTTATAATAAGTGGTGGAGCAGATCCCTCAGGTCTGGGTATACAGGTCACAATGGTTTTACCTGATGGAAGTACAATAAATCCAGCGGACCCAGCTGTGTTTGATTCGAGTGGAAATCAAATAGGGGGGTATTTCTCACAAAAACAAGATCAAAGAGGAGTTTTACATGAAAAAAGCTTAGGACCTTTGCCCCAAGCTAAAAATTTGAAATTAACGTTTCATTCCGGAAAAGATGACCAAGAAGCAAATAAAATTTTAATGAATAAGGCTGCCGGAGAAGGTAGCGGATCTCCTCTGTTTTTAGGGCAACAACAATATATAAAACTGGGGCTAGATCCGGGAACATACTGGGGACAGTCTCATAGATTGCTGGATACTGCCTATGTAGTACTTGAAGATAAAGTTAGCGACACAGATGCACAACTTCCTGATATAAGTTATGTTGTAAAAGGAAAATTTGTAAATTGTTTTAATTATGATGGAACTTACAGAAATAATCTGGTAGACGATCCTAATAGTGCCCAGCATTTTGATAACTTTGATTTAGCTGACAAGGTAGATATTGAGCCCCATTATAGACCGGGATTACAGTATAGATCCACTATTATTGATAAGTGGTTCTTTGTGGACATGGATGCAGAGTATGATTATAGGTTTCGATTTAAGGTAGATAATCTAACTATAAGCGAGGCTCGAGGCGCAAGCTCCTTAATTATGACAGGAGGAATGGGTGCCTTAGGATTAGAAACAGGAGATAAGGTTACATACATAAATACTGATAACAGTCCAATTAGTCCGTTAATAAATGGTAAAGAATATTTTGTTGTAGCAGCGGGTCAGTCGCCAGGATTAGGCATTGGTGTAAATCAAATTCATCTCGCAGAAACAAAAGAAAAAGCACTAGCATCTCCTGCAGTAATTTTACCAATAGCTGCAACAACCATAACTTCAGGAACTCATTTATTAGAGCAAACATTTTTAGATGAGCAACTTATTAATGATGGAATAAAAAGATTTAAAGTTAGACACGCAAATAATCCCAATCAACACTTCTTTACCTGTACTTCGGAAACTTTTGGCGGAGGAAGCGACATTAATGTTTCAAATGTCGAATATACTAGTGAAGGATATATTCATCAGCAAGATCCCAACCCTCTTGCACCTTTTCCTATTTCTATAAAACGAACAGTTACTCGTGGAAAACAGATAGACCATACTCTGTTTTCAAATGAATTTGGAATTGATACGGGCGCCATGGTAAATGTTTTTGGTACAAATGTTCCAGAAGCTTTAGTTACGCTTTTTAAAGACGGGATAACGGCGGCTCAAGCAGCGGCAATCACCGCCTCTTTGGGGAGCGGCAATCCGCTTACACAAGCTGATTTTGCTGCAGTGGGGAACTCTCTTCCAACAGGTGACTCATACGTATATGAAATCGATTTTTCTGGAGATCCTTCACTAAATATAGCTGCTGCCCCCGCATTAGCAAGAAATCTTATAAAAGCAATAAAAGGTACGCCATCTGCTGCACAAGCAATTGACTTACAGATAAAGCGAGAGCATAAAGGTGGTACCGTTGTAAATGGAGTTTTGCAAGACGGAACAACTGTAAAAGTAAGTCCTTTTACAACTGTGAGTGGCTGGCCAGGACTTGCCGCTGCTTATGACGTAAGCACTGATAAAATAATACTTAATGGGTTTAATACTCAACTAGACGAACTATTTGATGCTGTAAATACAGATGCTCCAGGAGCGGGGCAAATCGATAATACTGACCCTGCAAACCCCGTTCAGCAAGAAAATGTAGATACAAAAATACATTCATCCAATGTTACTGCAACTTTACAGTTTTTTCAAGTTCTGGTTCAAGACTCAACAGCTCCAGATATAGATACTACCCATGCAGATACACTAGATGGAACTACTATTACCTTTAAGAAAGACAATGTCGAAGATAAAACAGTAGGGCTTGCATACCCCAGTGATACTGAAACTGCAGTAAGTGGCACAAACCTTAATATTGCACTTAGAAATGCTAACTTATTAGTACTTACGGAACATTTAAATACTACAGACCATGGAGGATCCTCAAAATATTCCTATGGAGGAAAAAGTTATGAAGGCAGTGGTGTTCCCAATAAGTCTGATCGTAGAGTTTCAATTAACCCTGCGTTACAGTTATTAGACTACTTAAGAAGCACTACATATGGTAAAGGACTCTCCGATGATCTTTTAAATATTGAGTCTTTTCGAGAAACTGCACGAGCATGCGATCAGCAGTCTCGCGTAACAGTTCTTGGTTCTCATATACGACCTCCTACACATATAAGTGTGGGAGATGTATACGAGTATAGATTCCCTGAAACAAGTAGTAAAGTATTTTTTAGAGGTACTCTTGAAGAAATATCCGATACAATACAATATGATGTTGCAGAGTACAATCCAACTACAAATACGACAACTACAGTAACTAGAAGTTATAAACAGTATACTTTTAAAGATGTAATTGGAAAACTTGGAAGAAAGTGGTATAGTTACACTAAGTATCACCGGGGAGAGATTGTATGGACAGTAGAGGGAAAAGCCCTTATTGTAGATCCCGGAACCATCAACGATCCTTATCCTAAAACCATATCACAGCCAACCACTCCGCTACCTCAAGCTACCATAAGTGCTGGATATACGGGCGGAGGTGCCACAGGAGGGGTGGTTTATCTTACAAAAGTAAGTGGCGCATCAAATACAAATAGCGATACGGAACTGCATCTAGATACTGAGGTGCACTCAGGAGGTACGGGAAATCCTATTGTCAAAAAATTGGTTGGGGATGGTAGAATTGCTTCTGGCTATGATTTGTATGATTCTTGTGACGTAAGATACTGGAAATATTTAGGCTGGGAAGAAAGAACTCAGCGACACGCTACGCGCCATCAACTGAATCAAACTCTTGATACGAGTGCTCCTCTCTTTGATAATGTAAATCAGATGCTTACCCAATTTAATGGAATTCTTCGATATTCCAATGGAAAATACGAGCTAGATTTAAAAACTAAAGCGCCCACTACTATTAGTTCTCTTGAACAAATAACTACGGATAGAATTATTGGTGATATAAAAATAACTGATAAGGGACTCAGTAAAACATATAATTCTGTTACTACTGGCTATATTGATCCACAAAATGGATTTAACTCTAAAAATATAACATACTATAATTCAGACTACAAAAAACAAGATAAAGGAATTTCTCGTCAAGGGCAGTATAAAGCCCCAGGAATTACAAATTACTTTAACAATCGAATGAACATCAAGCAAATGCTTGATGAATCTCGTTCTGGCCTTACTGCTACTTTTACCGGCTCTCCCGAAACTTATGTGCTGCTTCCGGGTAATATTATAGCTATTACTTACGAAAGATTCAACTGGGCAAGTAAACTCTTTCGCATACAATCAATGAGCCCCAGAGACGACTTATTAGTAGATTTTACAGTTATTGAACATAATGACGATGCCTATGTACTTGAAGCTCTTCCTTCTGATCTAGTAGAATCTATTTATCCAGAAGGTCCAGGATTCCCCGTGGTTAACCCTATTACCCCAACTGGACTTACTGCAGTAGGAACTACTGATGGAATACGTCTCAATTGGAATAATGTAGTTAACTTTAGTCAAGAAACTCACATAGTAGAAGTTTGGAGAAGTAGTAATTCTAGTTTTAGTACTTCTTTTCCTACTTTTGGCACAGAAAATGATGTAGAAAAAGCACATAAAACATCTTCTGTAAATACTACGACGGATGATGCAAATCTTGATCCTGATCTTACATATTATTACTGGATTCGATATAGGCTGCCTTCTAATAAGGGAGCAGCCGGAGTAAAACAATTTTCAGGTTTTCATCCCGGAAGAAATGAACCTGGAGTTAGTGCTACCGCTCTAGATAATAGATCTTATAGTGTAGACTTTTTTGGGCCTCAAACAGCAAACTATGATGCTGCAGGGGATCTGTTGTCTGGAAGTACTTTTACATATACTGCAACAGCTTTTAACTTTTTAGATCCAAGGTTTAAGTTTACATTTGACGGGGCAGCAGAACCCTCGTTTACTGCCCCTGCAAGTGGTTCTCAAAAAACTTTTAATATAACTGTGCCATCAACTATCTTTACCGGTGTAAAAGACATAAAGGTTGAAATTCAGGAAGGTGCGGCTGGTGGCACAAAAATAGAAGAAACACTTACATTGGTGGCCGTTCAACAGCCACAAACTCAAAAAACAGTAAAACTATTTAAAAAATTAAATAATGTCAATGTTATAACAGGTATTACAAATCCTGCTCAGCAAACATTTGCAAATCCTACAAATGGTATTTCGGGATGGTCAACAACACAGCAAGATCTTACTCAAAATCTAGATGTAATCTTTATGGTAGAAAGAGTCTTTACAACAGATGGTCTTTCTCCTCAAGATGCAGCTTGGTCACCTCCAGTAATTGTAGCTAGGCGAGAGGACGGCGCTGTAGGTCCAGATGGCCCTGGTACTCCGCGAATGGATTTAACAAATGAAAATCACAGTGTTACAGCAGATAGATTTGGAAATGTTGTTAATAGTAATTTTCCTGGTGCAAACACTGCTGTTGCTATTTATGAAGGTGCAACAAATGTAACAAATAATTGGACTTTTGCTACTCCTGTGGCAAGTAATTCAGGACTAGGATTTAGCTGGAATGGTACTACAAAAATTCTTCAGATCACTTCCATGTCCGCAGCACTAACAGAAGCAACAGTTACTATTAGTGCTAGCTATCTAGGCACTACTTTAACTAAAACATTTACTATAACTAAAATTAATGCGGGAGCGTCGGGAGCCGAGGGAGAGTCTGTAAACATTATATTTGGTAGATTCTCTGCAGCAAACCCTCCACCGGGCACACCTGCAAACTCTGCTAGTCCTAATAATAGTATTGGATGGTATGATAATCCTCCTGCAGACCAAGGAGACCCTTTATATGCTTCGAGAGGTACAAAAGCTTCAGGAGCAACTAATTTTGTCTGGAGTACTCCCTATAGAGTTGATGGTGATTCAGTAGCAGAAGTTTATGTTTACTCTAATGTTATTACTGGAAACAATATACCAACTCCTCCTACGTCATCAACATATAACTTTAGAACCAGTACTCTTACTATTAATGACGCTAGCTGGAACAAGGATCCTCCAAGTCTAGTAAACGATGGCGACCAAATATACGTGGCTGTAGGATTAGCTACAGGCACCCCTAGAGGCACCCCAACCGTTACTTTTGGGGCTGCGGCACGATATGCAGTGAAAACAGATGGAGACGATGCAGTCGTATATAGTTTGAATATAGTTCCTTCAGTAATCAAAAAGACAATACCCGCTACTGGTTCTGCAACTTTTGATTTTACTACTCTAAATGTTTCAACAATTAAAACAGCAGGAACTACTGTAACACAGTCACCTTTGCCTGCAAACGAAGTAATTATAAAGGCGTATCTAAATTCAGCGACCAGCGCCCATGCCACTAGCAGTAATGGTAATATGACTCTTACCTCGTCTGCTAATTATGGTTCTGCTAGTTCAATTAAATTTGAGCTAATCAAAAACAGTGTTGTTATAGATACCGAAACAGTACCTATTTTGGAACAAGAGCAAGGGGCTTCGGGCCCAAGAACTATTCAAGGATACCTGTACTATAGAAAAACAGGACCTAATCATGCCATCGCTCCATCCGCTCCTAATGGTAATACATATACTTTTTCAACAGGAATTGTAAGTGCTACTTTTCCTGTAAGTCCTCCAGATATTAATACTGGAACAACACCTCTAGATAATGTATGGCAAAATTCACCTCAAACAACAAATGCAGCCGCACTAGAAACAGTATGGACTGTTCGATATTATGGAACAGAAAGTTCCTCAGGAGCTACTTCAATAGGCGTAAGTTACTCAACTGTTGTTAAACATACTAATTTCACTGGAGTAGTTACTTTTAGCTCAGGAACTCAATTAACTGATGGTAGTGTTACTATTGACCCACTTACAGCAAATGAAGTAAATGGTACCTCCGGAGTCACTCAAACAATAATTGATGGAGGAAATATAAGCGCAGGTTCAATTCGAGCTGGAAACTTCTCGGGTGATGTTACTGAAACTTATACGCTTTCTTTTGGAGATCAACAAGCAGGTATTGCAGGTAATTTTACTCAAGCTAGTACTAGTATTTTTCACTTTACCGTACCAGCCCCTAAAGATAATGGTGTAACTCTGAATGGAGTTTCTGCAAATGTTGCGAGATCGCTTTTTGGAAATATGCACGTAGTTTTAGAAAGCAGTAGTCAATATATTATTCGTGCATATACTGAAATTTTCTTAAAATCAGGAACAGTATCGGGAGCAGCATCAGGTACTATGTACAGACAAAACTTTAATGGTTATACTTTCGTTTCAAATACTCCAGTGTCCCCTTTCGCTGGTTCCGCGCTTAAGTATTTAGAGATAAATGGAGATAAAATGGATGAACTAAATATTGGGGGCTTACTTTATAAACATGGAGGTACAGGAGGCTACTCTCCTATAGTTGGTTTGGAGTATTATCCTACAGGGGCTCTAGGCAGTAATAGTTCGGAGCGTACTCGAGTCTACTTTTATAGTAATAATAGTCTTAGTTCAAACAATAGAGCCAATCTTAAAGGTACTTTTAGTCCTAGTTACATGATTTGGGAAAATTGGCCTAGTATCTATAACACTAGTTTATCTGGCACTCCTAGCATAGCACAGGTCTCTATGCGAGCCAGAATAGGAGGTATTTATAAAGCTTCTGGGCCTGGAGTTTGTGTAATGCCCATAAACTTTAGACTGCCAAAAAGAGTTCATACGTCTCCAGTTGAATTAACTGCAAAAACGACTATTGTACATCATACAACTAATAGTGTTCATACTAGCACTAATGCAGCTGGCGGCAGTAGTATTTCATTAGCCGTGCGTTTTGTAGGGGGAACTTTTGGCTATTCAGTATAAGGAGAGAAAATATGTCTTTTAATTGGAAAGTAACAGGAATGCTAAAAGATTCTGAGGGTGGAGTTTATAGTGCTCATATTTACTGCTCTAAAGCAGAAACTATACATGGAGTAGATCAGGTAGCAGATTTTGCTTATGTACTAACTTTTGAGCCCGATCCTACTTCAGCAAATTTTATTCCTTATGAAAGTTTAACCGAAGAAATAGTATTAGGATGGGCGCATAACGTGGATTCGGATTCTAACGCCGAGGAACACCAGACAATAGAACTTGACGACTTGGGGTACCCTACTATAGACGCATATGACAATTTCCCAAATGCGGATCCTAAAGCCCATGTAGAAATGATAGTAGAAGCTGAGTTAGCCGAAATAAGAACTGCTACTGCACCTGCAGTTTTACCTTGGTAATCATACCCCCCAAAAATAAATCTTGACATTTTATGTCTGTATTGTTATAATCATTTTTAATTAAATATAAAAGCCTCCTCGTGAGTAAGTTAAACCTCAATGGATATAATTCAAGTAGTAAAAGGCGATACAGGCCCAAACCTTAGAGCAACTGTGACTCGCTCAGATACTGGAGGAGCTTTTGTAGGGACGAGTAACTGTATCTTAAAGATACGTAAAAAAGGAACTACAGTAGTAATCTCAACGATTTCCCTTAATGCAGCTGCATCTAATCTTGCTACAGGAACATTAGTATTTCCTTTGTCTTCTTTCTTGACTGATAATAATACAGTGGAGGGATTTTATGAGGGAGAAATTACATTTACTCTGACAGATAATACTACTATGAGTGTATTTGAGCTAATAGACTTTAAAGTTCGAGAAGATTTCTAAAATGAAAAAAAGTTTAGTATATAGAGAGCCTGTTAAGCTATTTAATGTTCCTGAACGTGGCAAATATTATACAAACGGCCCTATCCTTAATACTAGTAGTATTAGTGTCCCAGTATTTTTTAAAAAGTCCTCAGACACTCCTCTACTTGCAACAGTAACGGTGGTAGGCACAACTTAAATAAATGTCTGATTTTAAATTAAAATTTTCAATTGCAAAATTATTATCAGACCCAGAAATAGCAGAAGCAATAGATAATGCTCCTAGACTAAATTCTGCAGAAAGAAATGCTGAGCCTTTGGTACAAGATGTTTTAAGTCCAGATCAGCCAGTACTTTTTTCGTTTGATTCAGATACTCCAAATTTTTTAGATTTACGTTTGGATATGTTTGTGACTCGTCAAGAGATTATACCTACAGAAGAATTAGATGTAATAGACCTTTCACAAATACTTAGGATCTCAAAAGAAAATCCGGTAGAATTATTAACTACTATTGATGAAGTAGTAACAGAATTAAAACGCGGTTTCCAAGGAATGCGAGACCGAATACTTATAAATGCAGAAGCAGAAACTCTTTACGCAAAACAAGTACTAAATTTTCAGAATGTATCTGTAGCTGATGTACTCCAAGATTTAACTTTAGATAAAGAGTTTTTAAATGCTGCAAGTATAAAAACTTTATTACAATTATTTACTCGACGATCTTTTGATTTTGATGTAGAAGTAATAGAAGAAATAGAAACCTTTTTACAAGTAAGACGCGAGTTTAAACAGCTTGTACATGTAAATAATACTAATTTATTTAGCGGAAAGCACAATTTAATACGAGATACACTAACTTTACAGGATAGTAATACTCAAAAGCCCGGGAAGGGCGGAACATTAAGTTCTGCACAAACAGAAATATTTGTAGAAATACTTAATAGAACAAAAGCGTTTAGAGAAAGAATACATACAAGACAATTAGTAATTCCTGCAAGAGCTAGAATTGAACGAGATAAAGTTAAAGCAAATGCAACAGATATTAGATTCTTTCGAGGATTAGGAAAGCTAGATGAGGCATTCGTAGAAGAGTTTGATCCTGCTTTTTTAATTGGCAAAGGCTTTAATGAAAGATTATTTACAAAAGAATCAGCACTAACTCCTAAAGCAAGGGTAGCAGAAGAGTCAATAGGCATAGAAGATTTTGATGGGCGAGATGTATTTAAAGGAGTCCACAATAGTAATCTAGCTGAAACTTCGATGGATAGATTCTTTAAGACTTTTAAAGGCTTTAACTTTTATAAAGTATTAATAACAGATACAGATTTAGTAGCTCGAGCAAGAATAGCAGAAGAACTAATACAGCTTAATTTAGAGCAACGTAAAAAATTAGATAAAAATCTTAAAGAAGACGTTGTTTTAGAAAGTTTTAGAGACTTTATAGTTTCTTTAATAAAATCAAATAAAGTAGGTATTTTAGATGAAACTATAGCTGCAAAGGCAGATATATTTGAACAAACATTAAAAACAAATATGTTTACCCAGTTAAAAGTAATTTTACCCGAAATTGATGAGGTATTACTTAAAAATTTACTTAGTTTTAGTCCAAAAAGGAATCTTACTACTAAAGCAAATGTATCTAATGAAGCAATTTATGTAGGTAAGTCACAAGAAATTTTTAAAAATATAGTAGAAACTTCTTTTGATATAGATTTAAGAAGAATTGCAGATCCAAAAGACTTTATAGCTTCAGAAGTATTTAACCGAAATTTGTTTAGTAAAGTATTAGAATCTGAAAGTCAACTAAATGAGCTTATAGTATCTAAAAGTAGAGTTCCGGACGAGCTTTTAAGGGATACAATAAAAGCAATTAGTGAAATACATTTCTATAAATTTGGAAGAAAATTATTTCAGTTTATAGACACAAAATCTACTGTACGGAAAAAAACTTTTGCAGACCTGAAAAACTCTGTTAGCACAAAAAATTATGAAGAATTGCATAGAGTTTTAAGTGAAGGTATTACTTTCGATAATGCACAAACAGAAGAAAGTTCTACTGCTCACTCAAACAAAAATTTAGTTGTAGATGTTAGTTTTATAGAAAGAATACGAAAATTCTTTGCTAGAAACGATATTACAAACAGTGCTGAAGCAAGTCAATCAATTATTCTTGCTAAAGGAATAAAAGACGGTTTATTAGAAAACAGCACTATAGCAGCACTAACAGTGCGAAAAGGATTAGTTAATCGTTTAGATACTGATATAGATATAAATGTTCAGAATCTAAACAAATTTATGAAAGAATTACACGTGGATACAGCATCTACGAGTATGAAAGGGTCCGCTTGGAACAGGGACAAAGAGTATCTGAGCGGCCCATACTATTTAGAAGCATATGTTTCTGATTCACCTGCTGCGCCAGGTGCGCCTGGCTTAGCAAGCCAATTCTAAGGAGAAATTAAATGTATAAAGACTATTGTCGATTAAAGGGGGTTGTAAACCTCGTTCTTCGAGATAAGGACGGCAAGGTGAAGCAACATAAAACAATTCGCAATAAAGTAACTGATTATGGTATTGCACATATGATTGGCCGCATGATTGATGATAATCAAGATAAGGCGGGAGCTCATATTATGCCACGCATGATGAGTCATATGGGCATCGGAGTGGGTGCTGCAGGTCAGAATGGTACTCATACCACTACATCTACTCGAGATAGCAACAGTGTTCAAAATCTATATGAAGATAGAACTTTTGGCACTCTTGATCTGAAAAAAGCATCTGAAGCAGCAACTTTTGATAGAATGCTGCAAAATGAGCGAGGCCGTCGAGTTCAGCTTATGAAAGATTCTAGTCTTGCTACAGATTATGCTATTGAACAAGATCTTAACTTAACAGCTATTACAGGAGGAGGCGCCGTTTATCAAGAAGTAGGCGGTATAGGCTATTTTGTTATTAATAGCACAAGTGCAAATAGCAATCAAATTAAAACTTTTAGAACTCTTCGTGGTGGAGATGCTCTTCGAGTAGTTGGATTAAGAACCTCAGCAGGAGGCACTCTAGTAGAGCCAACGGACAGTATGCTTACCATAAAAGAAATTATTAGTGGTAAAGATGCAAATGGAAATACTTTATCAGGTGCGGTTACAATTAAGCTGGATGCCGTGCTTGGTAATGCAAAAGGCACTAATCCTGCAACTCTTGTTAAAAATAATACTGCAATTGCTGCTCAAATCGCTGCTGGTGCATCTGGTACTCTATTCTTAGATGTAGAGTATGTTGGACGCCTAAAAAATAAGTCAGAAGAAAGAACAGATCTTGGATTAAATACTGCTGCATTAATGCATCCTACTTTTGACTCTACGCGAGTTCATATGGATTTTGGCGGAGATAAAACTGCAAATGGTAAACCTGATGGAATCACCGGAGGAAGCGCAGGTATATTTTCAGCTACAGCATCATCTAGTAGAGGCCCATTCCTTGTAGCAAACGGCGGCTCTGCTCCGTTTGAAAATGATATAAGTCTTCTGGGTATTCAAAGGGGTCGAATCGGAGCTTTTTATGAGCGTCAAATTGAAAGGCCTCGACTGTTCAATACAGATAGTAGTGCAGCAAGTTTTCCAAATGCTGCGTCTTATACTGATACTGCGGGACAAGAGACTCCAACTCTAACAGGATATTCTGTTCCAATTACAGGAACAACTCGGGCAGGTTTTCCCTTTTTGGGAACTGCAGAGAATAAGCCTTCTGGTCGTGCAGAGGGAGAAGATAATTTCCTTTTAGGAACTGTATTTGAGCAATTCGGTACTTCTGTAGATGGTATTTTCCAAGGTTCTGAACTTGGTGGCAGTATTGTAGAAGATGCAGGAACTCAAGCCGAAGGTTACCCAAAAAATGAGAATAACTACGGTGTAGTTGGTGGATTGCAAAAAGTTGGTAGTGCTGTAAATTATACTATTCCAACTGCTAATCTACTTAACTATAGTTCAAATGATGTTTATACTGCAAATGCTCAAGCAGGAACTAAGAAAGTAGGCAAAAGAATTGTTTATATTGGAACTTTTAAAGAGCACAATCCTCGTCTTGAAACAGACTACCTGCCTCTTACTGAGGAAGGCATGGCTAATTCTACAGGAGGTGCTGCGTATACGCATATAAACTCCCCTCAAGATGGAGTTTATCCGATTACAGAAGCCGGTATCTTTAATAATCACAAGAAAGATGTAGGTATTTTTGATATTTTCAATCGTACGGTTGGAAGCTCTCCTGCAAATAAAGCAAATCAAGATGCTAGAGATGCTAATCAAAATACTGCGATTACAGGTGCTAATCAAACAGTTCCTTTAGCTATTGGAAAAAATGTTGAGCATCAAGAAATCAAAGACGTATTAACTGGAGGTAACGAAAAAGTTATTGCAAATGCTCGAGGCTTTACTCAAGGTCCGATTACACAAACAATGCTTTGCCGTACTACTTTTGATCCTATCAATAAAGCTGTATCGGATACCCTTCAGATTACTTGGTCTGTTCAGCTTACGGATAACAGCGTTTCATAAGAGACCGTAAATGAGTTCACCTACCTTTCCTGCAGGCCCGTCCAACGGACAGGCTCACACTGAGTTCGGTATTACTTGGAATTATAATTCTAGTATCGGCCTGTGGGAAAGTGCTATTGGTGAAAATACAACTGTAGTTACTAAAAATAAACTTCAGCAATACACTTTTGGAGCAACAAACCTTACTGATGTTTCCTCTAAATTATCACATCAGCTTTTAAGCATTGAAGAAGTTGATAGTAATATTGTAAACTTAAAGCAAGCAATATTAGACTCTGAGTTTGAGTTTCAAAGAATACATAAAAATACATCAATTAACTTAAATGCAGCTGTTTCTCGTGTATTTACACTAGAAAAGCAACTGGGAGGAACAGCGGCTCCTGGCGCAAATGAAAGTACAAGTCTTGCAGCACTGACAACTTCGACAAAAACAAACTTAATTGCTGCAATTAATACTTTAGCCCCGAAAGCGGGGCCTTCTTTTACAACTAACGGAAATATTCCTGCAAGTTTTGATCATTTTCCAGATCTACCTGCACAGAGTTCGAAATCAATACTTAGTAGAAATACTGTAGCACCTTCAAATAGCCCTATTTTTACAGGGTCTCCGTCAATGACAACAAATCCAATTTTGACGGATGAAAGTACAAAAATTGCAACAACGCTGTACACGGCGCAAAAAATTAGAACGGAATTACAAAATACTTCAGTTAGTATTGTTCCTACAAGTGGAAGTGTACTTCTTGATTTAGGAGCCTCTGGAAAAGAATTTAACGATATTTATATAAAGGGAGACATTCTTCCAAAAACAGATCAACAAAATATAGGAAGCGCTACACAGCCTTTTGGAACAATATTTGCAAATACTGGTAGGCTCGCAATCAATACTCTGTTTATTGGGGATGATTCTATTTCTGGTAATACAAATGGAGGCGTAAATCTTCCAGACGGTACTTCGATTGGAGATGCAGAAAATGTTATCTCTAGTGGAATTTTTTCGACTGTACTAGATGAGAAAATCTCAAAAGCTACAGGATATAATAAATTAAGAGGTACTTTTGCTTCAGCCGGTACAGTAATATCTGCAAGAACTCCAGTATGTTTAGATTCAAATGGCGAACTAGTAGATGTAGTAAGCGGAAATTTAAACTCTTTTATAGGATTTACAGAAGCCCGAATCGAATCGAATGGTAGTGGATTTGTAATTGTACATGGCCCTGTAACAGGTTTTAGTAATTTAACTGCAAATGCTGTTTATCATATAACTACTGGCGGAGTTTTAACAGAAACAGCCTCAAGTACAACAAAAAAGGTAGGAATAGCAACAAGTACAACAGAGTTATTTTTATTTAGTACACCAATTGATCCATATGTACTAAATCAAGATAAAGTAAGTTTGTCAGATTTTTCTATTTCTACACTAGCAGCTAGTTCTAATGGTGGATTGAGCTATAATGCTGCAACAGGAGTGTTTTCTTTTACTCCTCCAAATTTAGGAATTTTTGCTGAAAAAGCAAGTCCTGCGTTAACAGGTACTCCAACAGCACCTACTGCAGGAGTAGGCGATAACCCTTCCACACAAATTGCTACAACAGCATATGTAACAAGTAAAATTGCAGCAACTGCTCCAAGTCAGCACAACGCAAATCTTACAGGAACACCCACTGCTACAACGGCAGGTACAAGCGAAGAAAGTACACAAATTGCAACAACCGCATATGTTGCAAATAAAATTGCAGCTACCCCATTAAATACATTATCAGATGTTGTTATAAATAATCCTTTAAATGGACATGGGATCGTATATAATTCTACTACATCAAGATTTGAAAATGGACTAGTAGGCGGAGGCGGGGGTGCAGGAATAGACTTTATAGTGGATGGAGGTACAGCTACAACAGCGGCAACTTCTATCCAGATAATACTAGACGGGGGCAGTGCATAGTGGCAATAGCAAGAATACAATTAAGACGAGACACTGCCTCTGCATGGACTACTGCAAATACTGTTCTTAATGCGGGCGAGCTCGGCTTAGAAACAGATACTAAAAAGATAAAAGTTGGAGACGGCACAAATAGTTGGCAAAATCTAGACTATATTGTGTATGAAAAAGCTTTTTCTGACCTAACGTCTACTCCAACCACTATAGCTGGATATGGTATTACTGACGCATTTGATGGAGCTTTTAACAGCTTATCTGGTAAGCCCACAACTGTAGCAGGATATGGTATTACTGATGCACTTACTGGGGTATCTTTTGCTCAAGTAACAGGCAAGCCAACAACTGTAGCAGGATATGGTATTACTGATGCTCTAACTTCTGTTACTTTTGGAATAATCCAAAATCGACCAACCACTCTTGCTGGTTATGGTATTACTGATGCTTTTGATGGAGCATTTAGTTCTTTAACAGGTAAGCCAACGACTATTTCGGGTTATGGTATCACTGATGCTTTTGACGGTGCATTTAGCTCTTTAACAGGTAAACCAACTACTATAGCAGGCTACGGAATTACTGATGCTTTTGATGGTGCATTTAGCTCTTTAACAGGTAAACCAACTACTCTTGCTGGGTATGCAATTACAGATGCTGCTCCGTTGGCCTCCCCGGCTCTTACAGGAACTCCAACAGCTCCTACTGCGACAAATGGTACAAACACTACTCAAATTGCTACAACCGCATTTGTAAATACGGCGCTTACTCCGTATGCAGAAATAGATGCAACTGCAAAATTGTACTTTCAAGAAACTGCTCCTACAATACTGGCATTAGATGAAGTATGGCTTGATACTAATGCAGGAGCATTTTATAAAGCTACACCAGGTTCTTCAATAGTTCCTCTGGATAGTAGTTTAGTTTCGTCTTCTTCAGCAAGTGTAACTATTCCTGCCGCAGGAGCAACAGATACAAGATTAGAACTATCTGCGGGTACTCCTTTTGGAAGTATAACATTCAGTATTCCTGTATTTCTAGAAGCTTTTTCCTCTACAGGCAGTAATCAGCCTACTTTAGGCACTTTAACATATCACGATAATACTACTGCGACTGCAAATACTACAAGTATAACTAGAGCTTCTGGAAATGCTTTAGATAAGAAAGTAAAAAGTTTTACATACTACTCCGGCGGTATAAGTAATTCAAATGTTTCCCATATGACAATAACAGTTTCTGGGAAACCTGAATGGCAAGTACAAGAAAGTCATATTCAATCAAAAGTTGATGCAGTAATAGACTCAGCTCCAGGAGCTTTAGATACTTTAAATGAATTAGCTGCTGCTCTTGGGGACGATGCAAACTTTTCTACAACATTAACAAATACCTTAGCAACAAAAGCACCTTTAGCTTCTCCTGTTCTTACAGGAACTCCAACAGCTCCTACCGCTTCAGCGGGATCAAATACAACTCAAATCGCAACAGCAGCATTTGTAACAGGTGCGATTGCAAGTAAAATTGCACTTACAGATTTAAGTGTAACACAAAACTCTGCTTCCGGAACAGGAGCATTGTCTTATAATAATTCAACCGGAGTATTTAGCTATACTCCTCCCTCTACAGTAACTTTTGCCAATATTAGTGGTAAACCTACAACTGTAGCAGGATATGGTATTACAGACGCACTTACAACAGGTGCAGATGCAGATATTGGTAGTAATGATTTTATTACAACTGGAAAAGCATATTTTGCAAATATGTTTGCCAATACAAGCAACCTTCCAAATGCTACAACATATCATGGTATGTTTGCCCATGTACACGCTACTGGAGCAGGATATTTTGCCCATGGAGGTAGCTGGGTACGCTTAGCAAACCATAGCGAATTATTTAGTGGATCTTTTACGGCTCTTAGCAATAAACCAACTACTATTGCTGGTTATGGTATCACTGATGCCTTTGACGGGGCGTTTAGTAGTCTCACAGGAAGACCCACTACTATTGCTGGCTATGGTATTACGGATGCTGCTCCGTTGGCCTCCCCGGCTCTTACAGGAACTCCTGCAGGTCCAACTGCTACAAGTGGTACGAATACAACACAGCTTGCTACTACAGCATTTGTTCAAACCGCTATTTCAGGATTTAGTGCCGGTGCAAATGTATCCGTATCTACTTCTGCTCCAAGTAGTCCGGCGGCAGGAGACTTATGGTTTGATTCAAGTGAGCTAATACTTTATGTATACTATGCTGATGGAACTTCCAACCAGTGGGTGCAAACAAATCCAAGTTCTATAGAACCAGCCGGTTTTGATGGAGCATTTAGTAGTCTTACAGGAAAGCCAACTACTATATCTGGCTATGGAATAACAGATGCAGCTTCTACAAATTCACCGAGTTTTACAGGTACGCCAAGTGCTCCGACTGCATCAAGCGGAACAAATACTGGACAGATAGCAACAACCGCTTTTGTACAACAAGAAATATCTTCAGCAGGTGGTTACAATGATGCGTCTGTAGATACTCACTTAAATAAAAGTACTGCCGCAACTGGAGAAGTACTAAGCTGGAATGGTAGTGACTATGATTGGGTATCAAATAGTGGAGCTGCTGCAACCTGGACAGAAAAAACTAGTTCTTATACAGCAGTGGCAGGAAATAATCTAATAGTAGATACTTCTAGTGCAGTTACTATAACCTTGCCTACAAGTGCAACATTAGGCGACGAAGTAAGAATTATAGATGGCACAGGAAATGCCGGAACAAATAGTATTACAATAGCAAGAAACGGACATAAAATTCAAGGAGCGGCGCAGGACTTAACAGTATCTACTGCTAGAGCTGCATTTGGATTGGTATACTATAACGCAGCCCAAGGCTGGTTATTAACGGAGCGATAATGGCAACTTATTCAAGTATAAGATATGTTTCAGGTAGTGGTGGAGCTTCTGTAACTGTATCAGAAACAGCACCTACTAGTCCTAGTGCGGGTGATTTATGGTTTGATCCTAGCGTATTAAAAACTTTTGTATATTATCAAGATGGTTCTTCAAATCAGTGGGTGCAAACAAATCCTTCTGGTAGCGGGTCTGGTAGCGGGTCAGGTGCAGGAGTAACTGTATACGCAAACTTTGCTGCATTTTCTGGTAGCCCTAGCGAAGGAGACTTAGCATACGCAAACGACACAGATGCTTTGTATGTGCGAAAGGGCTCTTCATGGGATAGAATTGATAGCGGAGATGAATCTCCAGTAATTTTAACAGAGCCTCCGACTTCTCAGCAAACACTAACCGGCGGCAGTACTAGCACAGTTACAATGGTAGCTCAAGATCCAGAAGGTTTTGATATTCAATATGGAATTGCATATAAAACTGCAAGTAATGTACGGCCTACTCAATTATCGGCGGATACTACTATTAATCAAAGTACTGGAGTTTATACTTTTACAGCAAGTAATAACCAAGCACATGCTGGAAGCTTTAAAGCTAGATTAAGTGCATCTGATGGAGCAAATACTACAACTCGATTTGTAGATTTTGGTTTAACCTTTGATGTTACTGCAGGAATTTTACTGGTTGCAGGCGGCGGAGGAGGTAATCATTCTGCTGGAGGTGCTGGTGGTGGTGGTGGATATGTTGAAGATGCTTCATATGTATTTTCTTCGGGCACTACATATAATATTACAGTAGGAACAGGAGGAGCAGTTGCAACAGCACAGGATACACTTGGGTCAAGAGGTGGTAATAGTACTTTTGCTACTGGAGGGTCTGATATTTATGTTGCTACGGGAGGCGGTGGTGGCGGTGGTGTAGGTAACTTTACTGGCAGTGATTTATCAACTGCTTTAAATGGAGGCTCCGGCGGCGGCGCTGGTCGAGCTTCAGACGGCCCAGGGTTAGGATTACAGGCTTCATATAGTGGAAAAGGTTTTGGTAATAACGGCGGAAATGATAACTCTAACCAAGGGGCCGGTGGCGGTGGTGGAGCCGGGGGTGTAGGTGCGGACGGTGCAGCTTCTGGAGGTACCGGCGGTAATGGAGGAGCTGCAAAACAATCTTCAATTACTGGAGTTGCAACATACTATGCAGGAGGCGGTCCTGGAGGAGGCTATGATGTGAGTATGGGCTCTTATGGAACAGGAGGGGGCGCTAGTGTAGTAGGTAATGGAGGCAAGGGGGGAATCTGGAATAATAGTAGTTTGGTTTCAACCGCAGGAAACAATGGAATTGTAATTATTGCTGCTCAACAGGCCGCAAATACAATTACAGGTACATATAGTCTAAGTACTAGTAGTAGGTCTGGATATTATGTATATACTTTCACAGGCAATGGCAGCATTACGTTTTAAAGTAGGAGTAAATAATGTCAGCATATAATTTTCCAAATAGTCCAAGCAATGGAGATACTGTAAATGTTGCAGGTGTTATCTATACCTATGACTCTACAGATAATGCATGGAAGACCGGAGGGGGTCAAAGTCCTGCCATATTAAGTAATGGTACTACTCCTAGTCTGGCTTCTGGAATTACTGCTGCTGAAATACGTACTCTTATTGATGCTTCAGCTGACCCTATAGATTTATCTTCTGTAGCCCAAAATATTATTCCTGATGCTGATTCGACTCGAGATTTAGGTACGAGCAGTAAAAAGTTTAGGGATCTTTATCTAAGTGGAAGTAGTTTGCACTTAGGCAGTATAACAATTGAATCAGATGCAACTTCTATAGTTCTTCCTCAACTAAAAATTGGTACAGGCGCTAACCAAGTAACTCTAAGCGGTTCTGGAGGTGCACTACAGGCAGGAGGGGCGGGAATTACTTTTGCAAGTCTTTCTGGTAAACCTACAACTATAGCTGGATATGGTATTACTGATGCTCTCACATTAGGAACTTCAGCTACAACTGCACTTGCAGGAAATACTACATTCTCCTTTGCAAGTCTTACAGGTAAGCCTACTACTATAGCAGGGTATGGTATTACTGATGCACTTACATTAGGAACTTCGGCTACAACTGCACTTGCTGGCAACACCGCTTTATTTAGCGGAGCATTTAGTGCTCTTACAGGTAAGCCTACTACTATAGCAGGGTATGGTATTACTGATGCACTTACACTAGGAACTTCGGCTACAACTGCACTTGCAGGAAATACTGCTTTATTTAATGGCGCTTATAGCTCTTTAACTGGGGTACCTACTACCATAGCACATAAAAATGCAGATATTGATATTGGTAGCAATGATTTTATTACAACAGGTAAAGTTTTATTCGCAAATATGTATTCAGCGCTTTCTGATTTACCTAGCGCTACAACTTATCATGGTATGTTTGCACACGTTCACGCAACTGGAGCGGCATACTTTGCACACGGCGGAAACTGGATAGAACTCGCAAACAAAAGTTATGTAGATACTCAAGTTTCTGCTCTTGTAGATTCCGCGCCTGCAACACTAAATACATTAAACGAACTTGCAGCAGCTCTTAATGATGATGCAAGCTTTTCTACAACGGTTACAAATAGTTTAGCTGCAAAAGCACCTTTAGCAAGTCCAACATTTACAGGTACTCCAGCAGCTCCAACAGCCTCTAGCGGCACAAATACTACACAGATTGCAACGACTGCATTTGTAGCGGCAGCAGTGGCGGGAGCTTCTGGAACATATAATAACGCAGCAGTAGATACTCACTTAAATACAGGCACTGCTTCTACAAATGAAGTATTATCTTGGAATGGCAGTGATTATGACTGGGTGGCACAGTCTGGAGGAGGTGGGGGAGCATCTGTAACTACGTCAGATGCTGCACCAAGTAGTCCCAGTGCAGGAGACTTGTGGTACAATACAAATGCTGGTGGTTTGTTTGTATACTATACTGATGCAAATTCTTCTCAATGGGTAGAAATTGTAGGTAAAACAGGTGCTACAGGTGCTACAGGTGCTGCTGGTGCCGCTGGTGCCGCTGGTGCTGCAATAACTCGTTACGCTAATGTTGCAGGTTTTCCAGGAAGTCCAACTGCGGCTGATTTGGCTTATGCAAATGATACAAATACGTTATACTTATACAATGGATCTGCATGGGAAGTAGTAGCCTCTGGAAATGATGAAACCCCTGTAATTCTTACAGAACCTCCTACAAGCACTCAAAGTTTGACCGGGGGAGCTACGTCAACAGTAACAATGGTAGCGCAAGACCCAGAAGGTTTTGATATTCAATATGGTATTGCTTACAAAACTACAGGCAACGCAAGACCTGACCAATTAAGTGCAGATACTACTATTGATCAAAGTACTGGAGTATTTACTCTCACTGCTAGTAGTAATTCCTCTCACGCAGGAAGTTTCAAAGCACGATTAAGTGCTTCTGATGGAGCAAGAACTACAACTCGTTTTGTAGATTTTAGTTTATCTTTTTATGACTTTACTATATCACCTGCTGTTAGCGGACAATCAACCTGGACCTTAGCAAGTGGAGCTTTAACTTTAGATACTGCACAAGTTTATACAATTACTCCTCTTAATAACATGAATATAAATGCAAAAATGTGGGGAGCTGGCGGGTCAACTTCAGGCGATAGAGCTGGAGGGGCTGGAGGTTACGCAAGCGGTACGATTGCTCTTACTGGGGGTACAAGCTATAAAATTCGAGTCGGGTCCCAAACTGGAGGAGGCACGGGAGGTTCAGGTGCCGGCGGCGGCTATTCTGGTATTTTTGTAACGAACGAAACTCACGGAAATTCTGTAATTATTGCTGGAGGCGGTGGCGGTGGATCTAGCCGTTACAGCGTTGATCAACAAGCTGCTGCAGGGGGAGGTGCTTCTGGTCAAACAGGAGGTGTTGGGGGTTCTGGTGCCGGTGGCGGAGGTACTCAAAGTGCCGGGGGTGCAGGCGCTTCTGCAGGAGCTACTCGAGGAGGTACTGCGGGTAGTGCTCTTACAGGCGGTGTAGGTAATTCTGCGGGTAGTTATGGCGGTGGTGGTGGTGGCTCCGGTTACTATGGCGGAGGCGGCGGTGCCTCCCGTATAAGTGGTGACGGAGGAAACAATGGAATGGGCGGAGGTGGCTCCGGTTATATTGGTCATTCTAGTGTATCGAATGGAGTAAATACTGCTGGAAATATAGGAACCCCGGGAAACAGCTCGGACAGTGCAAGAGGCACTGCAGGTAACCCAGCAGTTGCTGGAAAAGTAGTAATTTCTGCAAGTTCATAGGAGTAAATAATGGCAACAGATTTTCCAAATAGCCCCGCAAACGGAGCAACTCATACTTTCGGAGGCACCGTATATACTTATAGTACCTCTGTAGGTGCTTGGACTGCTGGATCTTCTGCGGGTGGAGCATCTGTAACTGTATCAGAAACAGCTCCTTCTAGCCCTGCTGAAGGTGATTTATGGTTTGATCCGAGCGTACTTAAAACGTTTGTATACTATAATGATGGAACCGCAAATCAATGGGTACAAAATAATCCTACAGGTAGCGGAGGTTCTGGCGGTGGTGGAGCCTCTGTAACTGCATCAGATACTGCGCCCTCTTCTCCAAGTGCAGGAGACTTATGGTATAAGTCAGATACAAATGCACTGTATGTATACTATAATGATGGAGACTCTAGCCAATGGGTAGGTGTATCTGGCCCTGCGGGAGCCGCTGGAGCCGCTGGAGCTGCTGCTACTGGCTATGGACAAGTTCCTATTGTTTATACTGAACCTGCCACAACTCATAACTTAAATAAAGATGGTAGCACAAGCACAGTACAAATGCAAGCAGTAGATCCGGAAGGAACCTCAATTACCTACGCAATTGCTTATGCAAATGCTACAAATGCACGCCCAAATCAACTCGCAGCAGATACTGCTATAAATCAAAGTACAGGAACTTTTACTTTTGACCCTTCTACAAACAATGCTCATGCAGGAAGTTTTAAAGCACGACTGAGTGCTTCAGATGGAATTACTCATGCTACTCGTTTTATTGACTTTAATCTTTCTTTTAATCCAGATATTACATACTTAATTGTAGCTGGTGGTGGTGGTGGCGGTACGCAGTCCGGTGGTGGAGGTGGTGCTGGAGGGCTTCTTACTGGAACTAGTACTCTTGCTATTGGAACAACCTACACAGTTACGGTCGGGGCTGGAGGCAATGGTTCTGCAACAGGTCCTGGGGCCGCTTCAGACGGTGGAAATAGTGTAATATCTGGTAGTGGATTTACTACTCTTACAGCGATTGGAGGAGGTAAAGGAGGAATATATAATGGCGGTTCAGGAGGCAATGGAGGTTCCGGTGGAGGCGGTGCTGTAAATAGCGGCGCTGCGGGCACAGGAACATCGGGCCAAGGAAATGCCGGCGCTGCCGGCGGAGTAGATAATGGTAGTGCTACTGATTTTGGTGGTGGTGGTGGTGGTGCTGGAGAAGCCGGAAACACTGACGGGCCAGGACATGGCGGTGATGGTCTACAATCAAGCATAACTGGAACAGCCACTTATTATGCGGGTGGAGGTGCGGGTGCTCACCACCCCGCAAGTCAATCTCCTGCTGCTGGGGGCCAAGGCGGTGGTGGTGCTGGAGTAAACTCATCAACAAATAGTGGTAACGGTTATCCTGGCACAGCAAATACTGGGGGAGGTGGAGGTGCTGGTGCAGAGCACAATAATACTGGAGGCGCAGGAGGTTCCGGAGTTGTTATTATTAGAACTACTTCAACAGCTGCATCAAGCACTGGATCTCCAACTGTAACTACTGACGGATCTTTTAATGTATATAAATTTACTGCAACCGGTAGTATAACTTTTTAAGGAGTAAAGAATGGCGATCAATTTTCCAAATAGCCCATCAAACGGGGCAACTCATACAGCGGGCGGCCAAACATTTACATATGATGGCACTGCAGGAGTGTGGAATCCTCCTGCTGCTGGAAATGCAGCAATTACAACAGATGGCTCTACTCCTAGTCTAGCATCTGGTATTACCGGAGCAGAGGTTAGAACTCTTATAGGTGCTGGCGAATCCGCGGCAAGAACCGCAGTATACGCAAACATTGCAGCATTGCCTACAAGCGGCACTGCTGGCGATATGGCGTATGTAACTGCTACAAATCGTTTATATATTTGGACAGGCACTGGATGGTACAATATTGCATTAATTAATAACAATCCTACTATTTCTGGTGTAAGTTCAAGTTATGCTTTAGCGATTGATGGTACTGCTACGACTGTAACAATAACTGCTACAGATCCAGAAGGACTGCCAATTACATATAGTATTGTTTCTGATACTTCTGGAAATGCTGCGACAGTAGCACAAGGAACAGGTTCAAGCACAAACGTATTCACAATTACTCCTTCAACAAATACGGCACACGCAGGAACTTTCTCACTTACTTTCCGTGCTTCTGACGGTGTAAATATTGCCTCGGCAGCGGCTTCTTTTACGCTTGAATTTAAAGTAGTCAATAGTAATTATACAACGGGATTATTTACTTCCGTAGGAGCAAATAATGCTGTAAACGCGGCATTTGATGATAAGTCTACAAATGACCATACAATAACTGCAGTAGGAAATGCTACGCAAACTACCTTTAGTCCTTATCGACATGGTGGGTACTCAGTTTACTTTGACGGCAGCGGAGATTATTTAGCCTCTGATAATAATAATATAGGAAACTTTGGTACGGGAGATTTTACAGTCGAAGGATGGCTCTGGGTTCCTGACCACAGTGCATTGTATACTGTAGTTGATGGTCGTCCCGCGACTCTTACTTCTGCTACGGGTTGGTCTGTAGCAATTAATACTTCTGGCGGTATTTATGTTTATAGTGGTGGAACGATAATTACAGGAACTAATGGTGACGTTACTACAAATACTTGGCATCACTATGCATTTACTCGATCTGGGAGCAATATTAAATTATTTTTAAATGGCACACAACAAGGAAGTACATATACAACTGCAAGAGACTATACTGCAAATTTATTCAGAGTAGGAGGAAGCGGTACGGGCGGAGAAGTTTTTAAAGGATATCAGCGAGATGTTCGAGTAGTAAAAGGCACTGCACTTTACACAAGTAATTTTACAAAACCGGATGAACCTCTTACAGCAGTAACAAATACCACTTTTCTTGGATGTCATTTACCCTATGTTAAGGACGGCTCAACGAATGATCATACTATCGCGATAAATGGCGATCCATCAACTGAACCTTTTGCTCCCTTTGATGCACAAGAATATGCGGCAGCAGATCATGGAGGGTCTATATCATTAGACGGTACAGGAGATAGTATACAAATTACTGGAGGCTCTGACTTTACATTTACAGGTGATTTTACTGCAGAGTGCTGGGTTTATTGCAATGCACATACAAATGATTATGCTGGAATTTTGGGTTTTTCTCACGACAGCCAAAGTACAGGATGGAATGTTCTTGGCAGGTCAAACGGTAAACTACATTTTAATGTAGGAATGACTTATACGGATACAACTGGATCTTTGCCTTTAAATCAATGGGTTCATTTAGCACTAGTTAGAAATGGAAGCAGCTCAGGAAACTGTAAATTATATATAAATGGTGTAGCAGATGCGACAACAGTTACAAAAACAGGAACTGTAACTCAGCCAACATTTATACAAATTGGACAGTACCCTGGAATTGCCGCACGAGCATTTAATGGAAATATAGCAGATGTTCGTGTAGTAAATGGTACTGCAGTTTATACTTCTAATTTTACTCCTACTACTGCGCCTCTCACAGCAGTTACAAATACAAAACTACTTGTGCAGAGTACAGATGCAGGTATTATTGATAAAGCTCAAACTTCCCGATTTGTTAAACTTTTAGGAAATACAAAGTCGTCTACAACTCAAACAAAGTTTCTTTCAAGCTCTATGTATTTTGATGGTACTGGAGATTATATCGAGGCGGATGATCAAGATATAGGAAATTTTGGTACGGGTGATTTTACAGTAGAAGGATGGTTCTATCTTACAGCATCTCCTTCAAATTATATTACTGTTGCAGAAACACGAGGTAGTGGAGGATCTACAACTGGCTGGGTTATGGCAATAAGTGCAGGAGACTTTTATGTTTATTCTGGAGCATTTATTGGAGCAAAAGGTAGTGCTATTTCTTCAAATACTTGGTATCACTGGGCTTTTACAAGAAGCGGCACAGATCAAAAAGTATTTTTAAATGGAACTCAAACTGGCAGTACTTATACAACTGCGCGAAACTATACAGATAATAATTTTACAATAGGAGCTAAACACGATGCATCTGAATTCTTTACAGGATACCAAAGCGATGTTCGTATAACCAAAGGTCTAGCAAGATATACGAGTAATTTCACAGCGCCGACAGCGGCTTTAAAGGGGTAAACAATGGCATCATATAATTTTCCAGACAGTCCAAGTAATGCAGATACGGTGACTGTAAATGGAATTACTTACACTTATAATTCTACAAAAGGATACTGGACAAGTTCTGCAGGTTCCAGTGGTAGCGGTGGGGGCGCTTCTGTAAGTACAAGCGATAGTGCTCCTTCTAGTCCTTCAGATGGAGATCTATGGTATGATACTGACGATGGTGGTATGTTTGTATACTACGCCGACGGCTCTTCAAATCAATGGGTAGAAGTAATTGGACAACAGGGAGCAGCTGGAGCGGCTGGAGCGGCTGGAGCAGACGGAAGTGCCACAGTGGTTGCAAATGTAACTGCGCTTCTGGCCCTATCGTCTCCTGCGGCAGGGGATCAAGCATTTGTAACTGCAACAAATACTTTATACTTCTACAATGGTAGCGGATGGTATAAAATTGCACTTATAAATACGAATCCTTCTATATCTGGTGCAAATGCTACCTATGATCTTGCAATTGATGGTACAGCAACTACGGTAACTATTGTTGCTACAGACCCGGAAGGAATACCAATTACGTACAGTATTGCTAGCGATACTTCGGGAAATATAGCAACTGTTGCCCAAGGAACTGGTGCGAGCACAAACGTATGGACAATTACTCCTTCGACAAATACAGCCCACGCAGGTACATTTAGTCTTACCTTCCGAGCAAGTGATGGAGTAAATATTGCAACTGCAGCATCTTCATTTACTTTACAATTTAAAGTAGTAAATTCAAAATATACTACAGCTCTTATCACTTCGGTAGGGGCAAATAACGCTACAAATGTTTCTTTTGATGATAAGTCTACAAATAACCATACAATTACTGCAAATGGAGATATACATCAAACTACATTTAGTCCATATCGACATGGAGGATACTCAGTGGAGTTTGATGGAACTGGTGATTATTTAGAAACTCCTACAGATACTTCATCATTTCAAGTTGGTACGGGGCAGTTTACTTTAGAATGCTGGTTTCAAGTTAACGCAGATGCACAGTATACTCTTCTTGCTCTTATGAGTGGTTCAACTAATGTAATGAACATTTTTTATTACCACACAAATGATAGTATTGGTATAGTCGACTCAGATTGGTTAACAGGAAATGTGGGAAGTGGTACCAATCACGATATTATTGATTTAAATAAGTGGTATCATTTAGCCCTTGTTAGGGATGCCTCTACTTTATATTTATATATTGACGGGGCTTTAAAATATAGTGCGTCAAATAGTACTAATTATGCTAATAATAGAATTAGAATTGGAAACCATCAATATGGTAATAATTTAAATGGCTATATAAGAGATGTTAGATTTGTAAAAGGTACCGCTGTATATACTTCTGCATTTACCGCACCTACAGAACCTTTAACAGCAGTAACAAATACTAAGTTACTCACTTGTCATTTACCTTACATAGCAGACGGCTCTACAGACGGTCACGCTATAACTGTGGCGGGTGACCCAACTATAGAACCCATTTCTCCATACGATGCACAAGAGTACTCGGCAGCAAGTCATCTTGGATCTGCTTCTTTTGATGGAACCGGAGACTATTTATCGGTTGCAGCAAGTTCTGATTTTGATTTAGGAACATCTGACTTTACTATAGAAGGGTGGGTTTACTTTAGCTCCTACACTTCCTCAAATAATTTTATAGTAGGCCAAAATTATTTTGCAAGTGTATTTCAGCTTAATGGTAGTGGTTACTTGCAGTTTTATTCATCCCCTGCAAGTGCTTATATAATTACAGGCTCTACTGCAATTCCTACAAATACTTGGACACATATCGCATTAGTAAGAAATGGAAATGCTTGGACTATTTATCTAAACGGTAAGTCAGATGCTACTGCTACTAATGCTGCTGATGCTGGATATAATTCTACAAATCCTCTTACAATAGGCTACTGGAATAGTACGGCCTCAAATTTTGTTGGAAATATTTCTGATCTTCGTTTTGTAAAAGGAACAGCAGTTTATACAGCAGAGTTTACGCCCCCTACTGCTCCTCTTACAGCAGTTACAAATACAAAACTACTTGTACAGAGTACGGATGCAGGTATCATTGACAAATCTCAAACTACAAAGAAAGTACAATTATTTGCGGATACTAAATCTTCTACTGCTCAATATAAATTTTTATCCTCTTCAATATATTTTGACGGTACGGGGGATTATCTAAAAACATCCTCTTCCGGTAATTTTTTAGCAGAAGGCCCTTGGACTCAAGAAATGTGGCTACGTCTTGCTGGCACCGGGGCAGGTCAACAAATAGGTCCCGCTTTTGGAGGAGGTACTGCGGGATGGAATAGTTCAACAGGTCACCAGTGGCTTCTTTACACACACAGCAGCGCTGGATTTGTGGCTCAATATTATGGAACAAACAACACTCATAATACTATAACTATTGCTTCAAGTGCTCCTTTTACTGCAAATACTTGGCATCACTGGGCAATTTCTTGGGATGGAACAACTTTACGTTTCTTTATGGATGGAACTTCGGTACATACAACTACAAGTTTTATTCCCAATACTATGACTGCAACACATACAGAATTAGGTAGAATGCCTGACAACTCTTACTATTCTCAAGCTTATTACTCTGATGTAAGAATCACGAAAGGTCTAGCAAGATACACAGCAAACTTCACAGCGCCGACAGCGGCTTTAAAGGGGTAAACAATGGCAACTAACTTTCCAGATAGTCCGTCAAACGGCGCCACACATACGTTTGGAGGGACTACTTATACTTACAATTCTACAAAAGGTGTGTGGACAGCTCCTGCTTCAGGAACAACTACTTTTGCAGCATTAACAGATACTCCTTCTTCCTTTAGTGGACAAGGGGGGAAAACATTAAAAGTAAATTCTGCTGCAAATGCGGTTGAGTTTTCTTCTATCGCTGCAGGAGATGGGCAATCTCCAATCGTTTACACAGAACCTCCTACTACTCATACTTTAAATAAGGATGGTAGTACTAGTACAGTACAAATGCAGGCAGTAGATCCTGAAGGAACTGCTATCACTTACGCTATAGCGTATGCAAATGCTACAAATGCAAGACCCACTCAACTTACTGCAGATACAACTATAAATCAAAGTACAGGAGTGTTTACTTTTGACCCCTCTACAACTGCTGACCACGCAGGAAGTTTTAAAGCAAGACTAAGTGCTTCTGATGGGATTTCAAGTGCTACTCGTTTTGTTGACTTTAATCTTGCCTTTACCGTAGATGTAGAATATTTAGTTATAGCAGGAGGCGGTGGCGGAGCAGGCGGTACAGCAGGTGGAGGTGGTGGAGGTGCCGGTGGTTATCGTACTGGCACTGGTTTTACTTTAGCTCTTGGTACAGCTTATTCAATTACTGTAGGGGCAGGAGGTACAGGTAACCCAACCTCTGATGGTGTTAGTGCCTCTACAACAGATGGGGGCGACTCTATATTCTCTACCATAACAGCTACAGGAGGCGGCGGGGGTCAGGGTGGACACGCTTCATCTCCTTGGGCCGGCCCTGGACGAGATGGTGGATCAGGTGGCGGTGCTCGTTACGGAGGTGCTGGGGGCAGTGGTAACACTCCGAGCACTACACCTTCTCAAGGTAATGATGGTGGAGCATCCACCTCGGCCGGTAGTAGAGGTGGCGGTGGAGGCGGTGGTGCTGGAGGCACGGGTGCAGACGGTACATCGGGCACTGGAGGTGCTGGCGGTGCTGGGTTGGCTTCTTCGATAACAGGTTCTTCTGTAGTAAGAGCCAGTGGAGGAGCGGGCGGTAATACTGGTTCGAATACTGTTGCTGCTACTGCTGGTGGCGGTGGCGCTGGAGGCACTTCTGGAAATTCAACGGCAGGTGCCGCAAATACTGGCGGTGGAGGTGGCGGTAATGGTAGTGGCGCGGGCGGAAAAGACGGAGGCTCGGGCGTAGTAATTATCGCAGCACAAGAAGCAGCA
>Ga0070750_10000196_pt1 | contig 32174 bp, 38 predicted proteins | sample VirMetDEL_Nov_24_FD_77013 | JGI IMG/M metagenome (GOLD analysis project Ga0070750, IMG submission 77013) | Aqueous microbial communities from the Delaware River and Bay under freshwater to marine salinity gradient to study organic matter... | ecosystem: Environmental > Aquatic > Marine >...
AGCGGAGCGGAGTTTGTGTGTTAGTCCAAGCCGAAAGCGGAGCCGTAGGCGGAGCCAGCCGAGGCTTGGACGGACCACCCTCCTGAGGCCGTAAGGCTGAGCCGAAGGCGAAGCAACATAGGCCGAGGGTACGCGAGGCGCGCGTAGCGCCGAGCTAACACCGCCGAGCGTGTAGCGAGGCGTGTCTTTTAGCCGAGCCGTAAAGGCGAGCGCGTGTAGCGCGAGCCAGGCGAGGCTTATAAGCGAGCGAGTAGCGAGCGCCAAGCCCGCGACGACGAGCGTGTAGCGAGGAGGAGCTAAGGCGAGCGCGCGTAGCGCGAGCCAACCCCCCGCCGAGCGCGCGTAGCGCGAGGCGTTAGGCCGAGCCAAGTAGGCGAGGCTAGCGAGGCGCGAGTAGCGCCGAGCCACTCAAGCGAAGCGAGCGTGTAGCGAGCGGAGCGCCCACATGCGAGGCCCACAGGAGCGAGCATTGCGAGCGACAGGCCGAGCAGCGAGGCCCACAGGAGCGAAGCGACAGGCCGAGCCGCTCCGAGCCGTAAGGCGAGGAGCACAAAGGCCGAGGCTCAGGAGCGAAGCGACACGCCGAGGCCGTGATAGTGAAAGGAGCGGAGCTATGCGAAGCGACCGACTATACACGAGCGCGTCGCGCAGCGACTTGCGCGAGGCCAGCGCAGCGGAATGAAACGAGGAGGCCAGAAGCGAAGCGCTTCCGAGCTTCTATTGGAAGGAGCGAAGCGACTGAGCATTGCGAGGCTTCCGAGCAATGCCAGACAAGAGGAGGGAGCGCCTCTAGGCGCGACCGATTCTCCCCTGGAACCACACCGCAGGTGTGGTGAAAGCGAAGCGGACGAGGCCGCTAAGGCCGAGGAAGCGAAGCGAGCGCTGCATTGCGAAGCAATGCGAGCGCACACATTTCGCAAAGCGAAATGCAACATGACAATGGTCACCTGAAAAACAACACAAAGAAACAATGTGTAGCTAACGGTCGACGCACGCGAAGCGTGCCAATTAGCTTACCCGCAGGGTAAGCGAATCAATGAGGAGGCCGAAAAGAGCGAGCGCAGCGAGCGACATACAGGAGGCCGACGAGCGACCATACACGAGCGCAGCGAAGCTGCTGCGAGGCACAGCGCAGCGGAACGAAATCAGGCCGAGCGTGTAGCGAGGCCGTGATAGTGAGCGAGCACAGCGAGCGAACCCAGGACGAACACAGCGAGCGCAGCGAGCATGTGAGTCCCAAGCGAAGCGACAATGCCGGTAAAGCCGGCAGCGGAGCGCAGCGCCGCGAGGGCAAAAGTGAGCGCAGCGAACGCCCGAGCCAAGCGAACGAACGAAGGCGAAGCCTGAGCAAGAGAGCCAAAGCGAGCCACAGGCGAGCGCCGCACTCACCCGCAGGGTGAGGGCAACCCCGTAAGTCTGGGTGTGTGTTGCTGGTACGGTTTGTTTAGCACCGGGGGGGGTTTGGCCGTAGGTGCCAGGCACAACGCCCGTAGGGGGGATGTGCCGAGGCACCACGGCCTTAAGTTAATGCTAATCGGTGTGTTGGTTGTTTTGGTTTGCTGGTTTATCTGATGGGGTGTCTTGTGTACGCAGCATCCCTGGGTGCCCTCCGCCAGTTTAGGTTGGTCGCCTCCAGCAAGTAGCTTTGGTTGCTGGGCTGCATCTCTTTGCGAGTATGCAGCGGCTGCCCCTCTGACGGGCTATCTCTCGGCGGCTGGCCGAGGCGCAACAGTTGACCGTGTTGCGTGCGGTGTAGCATGATTATGGCGTGGCCGTTTGGTCGCGTCAACGTATGAGGGTATAGGTGTTGGCTATGGCTGACTTGTTGGTTGATGTTTTTCGGAGGATTGGTGTGCAGAACCCAAGTGGTTGGGTTGCGAAGTATCAGTCGCCGGACTCGGAGTGGGATGATGAAAAAGTGGATTGGGGATCAGGTGCGGATGTACCGGTTGATTCTTCTTGCGACTTGGAAAACCCGGAAGAGTGCGAGTCGTGCCAGTAAGTGTGCTGTGGCTGACGATCATTTGTGTATTTGTGATTTCTGCGATTGCAGGGAAGGTTAAATAATGGCTTATGGTAAGCGTATGAAGAAGACGGCGACGCGGTCGAAGAAGAAGCCGCCTGTTAGGAAGAAGCCGGTTGTTCGGGGTGCTGGTGCTAAGAAGAAGGGTACTCGTCGGCTTGTTGATGATCCTGCGTACAGGCGTGCGCGGCAGAATCGTATGACTGAGAGTAAGATTGCGCGTAACGCTCGGACTCGTACTCCTCAGAGTCAAGCTCGTAATCGGATGCGTGCTGCTCAGATTCGTCGTGGTATTGCTCAGCCGTATCGTTCTGGTCCAGACCTTTAATGCCTGCTAAGAAGCCTGCCAAGAAGGCAGCGAAGAAGAAGGCGAAGTCTCGTGTGAACGAGGCGGGTAACTATACGAAGCCTGAGATGCGTAAGCGTCTGTTTAACCAGATTAAGGCTGGTAGCAAGGGCGGCAGGGCTGGGCAGTGGTCGGCGCGTAAGGCGCAGATGCTGGCGAAGCAATACAAGGCTAAGGGTGGCGGTTACCGGTAATGGCTGCGAAGAAGAAGTCTCAGAAATCTTTGGATCGTTGGTCGAAGCAGAAGTGGCGTACTCCGTCGGGTAAGCCGTCTGGTAAGACTGGTGAGGTGTATGCGCCGTCTGCCACTATTAAAAAGTTGAAGTCTACGCCTGCCGGTAGGAAGAAGTTGGCTGCGGCTAATAAGAAGAAGCGTGAGGCTACTCGTAAGGGGAAGCAGCATGCTCGTCATGGTTTGCATAAGGGAAAGAAACGCTGATGGCTGAAAAGAAGAAGAAGGGTAAGGACCCGAAGCTGGTTCGGGCTGGGGTGTCGGGTTATAACAAGCCGAAGCGGACGCCGAATCATCCGAAGAAGTCGCATGTTGTTGTTGCCCGTAATAAGGCGGGTACGACGAAGACGATTCGTTTTGGGCAGCAGGGTGTGAAGGGTGCGGGTAAGAACCCGAAGTCGGCTAAGGATAAGGCTTGTAAGAAGTCGTATTATGCGCGGCATAACGCTCAAGACAGCAAGCCGGATATTCTTTCGGCGCGGTACTGGTCACACAAGGTGAAGTGGTAATGGCCCCTCGTAGGTCTAAGTCGCCTGCTAAGACGGCGAAGGCTATGAACAAGAACCCGGCGCAGCGCAAGAAGCACAATGCGCGTAATTCTGCGTACCATGACACGCCGCAGCGTCGTGCGTATCGTGCCGAGTTGGCGCGTGGCCGTCGTGCCAAGGGCATGATGGGCAAGGGCGGCAAAGACCTTCATCACAGCAAAAACGGCAAGCTTGTGAAGAAGTCAGTAAAGAAAAACAGGGGCCGTAAGTAGGAGGCCAACATGCCGTCCGGTAAACACGCGACGGCGGATGATTGGGTTAAGTACCTGATTTTGCGGCGTGGCGGCGAATCAATGCGCCAAGCCGCAATCAAAGCAGGCGTTAACTACCATTCAGCGCGCGACAACGAATCAGGCCGCACATCCACCCGCGCCTGGACACAAGCCAAAGAACAGGTAGACAAAATCGGGGTATCCACAATCCCCGCATTTAACGACCTCCCGCCCGAAGTCCAAGAAGCCCATCAAAACATCGAAGCGTTCGCGCTCCGATACTTCGGCATCATCCTGCAACCCTGGCAGATGGAAGCAACCGAACACATCTTTGCACTCCTTGATAGCCCCCAAGAAGAATACACTGTCATCAACGCACCCCCCGGCTCAGGAAAATCTACGTTTTTTGCCAAAGTCATCCCCGCCTTCGCCACCTGCCGCAATCGCGCTATCCGTGGCATGATCGGCTCGTCCACCCAACGCCTAGCCGAATGGTACACGCGACGGCTACGCGCAGAGTTCGAACGAGAACACGTTGCTCGCGCTGAACTTAACGACGAGAAACTTGGCTTGGCTGTTGATGCAGAACGCACCATGCAACAAGACTTTGGTGCGTTTAAACCAGACGCCAAAGAAATCTGGCGCGCCGACGCATTCACCGTCCTACAACCAGACGACCAACCTCTATCGCAGAAAGAACCAACATGGTCAGCGTTCGGCATGGACTCCGGTTTCCTCGGTGGCCGCTTTGACCTCGTTATTTGGGACGACGTTTGGGACCCACGCAAAATGCGTAACTCCGAATCTCGCTCTGACATGTACCGATGGTGGGACGAAGTTGCCGAGACTAGACTTGAACCAGGCGGCCTGTTTATTCTTAACGGACAGCGCATGTCGTCAGACGACATCTACCGGTACGCGCTAGATAAGAAAACTCCGCTTGACGAAGACGACATGGTGGAGGGGGGCATGGTGTCTGAGGAGAACTCAGAACGGGATGCCTCCTTTCCTGTTGAAACACCCCCCTCCGCTGCTCACGAAGAATCTAAATACCATCATCTCAAATACAAAGTTCACTACGAAGACCGCTGCCAAGGCGATCATGGAGTAGACGCAACACCGTATCCAGAAGGATGCCTGCTGTACCCCCGTCGCTTGCCGTGGCGCAGAGTTCGCCACATCAAAGCACAAACCCCTGACCGCTACGAAATCCTTTACCAGCAAGAAGATGCAGACCCGTCGTCTGTTCTTGTTGATCCTGTTTGGATTAGTGGCGGTGTGGGCAATGATGGAGTAGACCACGTTGGCTGCTGGGACAACGACAGAGACTTGTGGGAACTCCCCATGTACCTGCCGTCCGAACCAATCATTGTTGCGTCTGCCGACCCGTCACCTTCAAACTTCTGGGCGTTGCAATGCTGGGCCTACGTTGAAGACTCAAACTATCGCTACCTCTTGGAGTCCTACCGTCAGAAGATGGACGCTCCATCTTTCTTGGACTGGAACCATGAACAACAAACGTTTACCGGTATCGCAGAGGATTGGTGGCAAATATCAAATGATATGGGAACCCCAATTCAATACTGGATCGTTGAAGCCAATGCCGCGCAGAAATTTATTCTCCAGTACGACCACTTCCGCAGGTGGGCGTCTACGCGCGGCGTGGAACTGGTTCCGCACTACACGCACTCAAAAAACAAAGGCGACCCGAAATACGGCGTGCAAATGCTCGCCCCTCTATACCGGACTGGAAGGGTACGCCTCCCAGGTAAGCAAGGAACAGCAGCGCGTCCACACTCGCTACTTCTTGTAAACGAAGTCACAAAGTGGAATCCTGAAGGGACAGGGTCTAGGACAGACGATTGTGTTATGGCACAATGGTTCTTTGAGCATAATCTTGAAAAGATTTATACTCCAGAAGTAGAATCAGTTCGTCAATGGCGTCCTTCGTGGCTCGGTTAGGTTTGGGATGATTACAACCGAAGAAATTGTTGATCTTTATTACAGCCGCAAGCAAGCTTACTCTGGCGTTAAAGATCGTATGCGTCACATTCGTGACCATTACAACGGTGACGTAGTTGTTCCTCTGCCTGAGATTGATTCAACCGAATCGGCAGCAGTAGCTAACTTGCTGGCTCAGGGTCTTGACCAGACTGCTATGCGGGTTGCGTCGGTGCTGCCTGACATTGTGTGTCCCCCTGCTGACGATTCGTCAAAGCAGGCTCGCAAACATGCACAGATTCGTCGGCGTGCCATGTTTGGTTGGTGGCAGCATTCAACAATGGACCTTCAGTTGGCAAAGCGTGCCCGTCACCTGATTGGTTATTCGCAGACGATTACTCAAATTCGGTTTGATAAGAAGAGCGGTTGTCCTACTTGGCAGGCTCGCGATCCGCTTACTGCGTACCCGTCAACTCTTCGTGGCGTTCAAGACATGACGCCACAGAACTGCATTTTTGCTTACGAACGTTCGATGGATTGGGTGCGTCAGTTCTATCCTGCTGCGGCGCTACAGCTTATGGGCGGGCCACGCCAAATGGAGTACGAATCCGACGACCGAGTTGATTTGATCGAATATGTCGATCACGAATGCACCGTTCTTATTGCGATCAACAGTCCGCATATTGACCAAGGTCCGGTCATTAAGGAACTAGAACGAGCAGAGAACCCAACTGGCCGTTGCCCGGTTGTGGTTTCTTCTCGTATTTCGCTAGACGATGCACGCGGCCAGTTTGACGGCATTCTTGGCATGTACCAGCAGCAGGCAAAGCTTATGGCGCTTGAGGTGCTGGCTGTGCAGAAGGGCGTGTTCCCTGACACTTGGCTTGTCGGCAACGCAGGCGAGCAGCCCAAGATTGTGAACACTGCGAACGGTTTGACTGGCGAGATTGGTGTGGTGCGTGGCGGTTCGTTGCGTGACATGCAGATGCAACCAGGGTTTATGACAAACCCTGCCATTGACCGGCTGGAACGTGCCCAGCGTTTGACCGCTGGTATCCCTGCCGAGTTTGGCGGCGAGTCAACTAGCAACATTCGTACTGGTCGCCGTGGCGACGCAGTGCTGTCTGCCGTTGTTGACTTTACGGTGCAAGAAACGCAAAAGACGTTGGCTCGGTCACTTGAAGAAGAGAACCGTATTGCGATTGCACAGGCTAAGGCTTACGCAGGCAATCGACCTAAGTCGTTCTACGTCAACATGGGTAAGACGAAGGGCAAGGTTGATTACACGCCGAACAAGCATTTTACGTCTGACGAAAACCATGTGTCGTATTCGCAAGCTGGTGCCGACATTAACAACCTTGTGATTGCTGGCGGTCAGCGTCTTGCAATGGGCACCATGTCAAAGGAAGCGTTTATGCGTATTGATCCTTTGATTGAAGATGTTGAAAAAGAACGCGATTCTGTAGTTGCTGAGCAGTTGCAGCAGTCGTTGTTGGCTGGGTTGCAGCAACAAGCATCGCAGGGTGCTTTGCCTCCTGGCGATTTGGCTCGTATTATGGAATTGGTTAAGAACGATAATCTTGAATTGCCTGAAGCTGTTGCAAAGGTGCAGCGTGAAGCTCAGGAACGTCAAGCTGAGCAAGTGGAAGCGACTGCGCCTGAAGCGCAGCCTGGGATTGCTCAGCCGGGGGCCGGTGCCGAAGCAGGCGGGGGCGCGCCTGCATCGGCCCCCGCTTCTCTTCAGCAATTGTTGGGAGCGTTGTGATGCCGCGTAAGGGTAAGGGCCAGCAGGCTATGCAGACTGCTAGTGGTCAGCAGTATGGTCAAGCTAAAGCTCAGGAAGAGGCACAGCGTATGCAGCCTTTGCCAAGCGATACTCCGTTGATGCCTGAAAAGCCTCGTGTTAAACCTGGCGATATTGGTTTGACTGCTCCTACTGCTCGTCCAAACATGGGCAGTTTTGATGCGGTAAGCGCACCAAACATGAAGGTTGGGTTGACTGACGAAGAGCGTGCCAAGATCAGCACGTTGGTTCCTGTGCTGTCAGCTATGGCAAGCACTCCTCATGCTTCGCGTCATCTGCGTTCTTTCTTGCGTCGTGCTAAGGCGCAAATTGGAGATGTGTCGGACTTTGCTGATAAGGGCCGTTGATGCTGGGGTTTGCCGGAAATATTTGGAACGGCACGACTGACGTTTTTGAAGGTCTTGGTTCTTTTGGTGCAGACGTTGTTCGTGCTGCTGGAGAACTAGGCAGCGGCGACGTTGTTGGTGCTGCCGACGTAATTGTCAACTCGGTTCAAGAAGACTTGATGGCGACTTCGCTTATGGGCCTGTTTGGTCCTGAAGGCGTTGGCGGCACGATCATTGGTGCTTTGCCCGAACCTGTTCGGCAAGGCGGCAAATACATTATTGACCCTCTCTTTGGCGTCATTAACTGGGGTCTTGAAGAACTTGTAGACCGGCCTATTGGCACCGGTCTAACAATCATGAACGTGGCTCTAAAAGACACGACCGCGTTGTTCGACCTTTCAACTTACGCCAAAGCTTACGCAATCAACGACGAACGAACTGCCGGTCAAGCGTTGATGTCAATGGCGTACCTAATTGATCCGTTTGACGAAGAAGATTTCAACGGTTTGAAAAGCAAACCGATCTTCAACTTGTTTTCTGGCACGATTGACTTTGCTTTAGAATTTGCAGACCCAACCGTTTATGCAGGTGGCGCTGCACTAAAGGGCGCTCGTGGTGCTGCTGTTGTAGGTCGTCTTGGCAAGACTGGCGAAGTTACTAGCACGTTTGGTCGCAGGTTCGCTAACGAAACTCGTAGCAGCCGATTGTCGCTTCGACCGGATGCAAACTATGTCTTTGGTAAAGGCATGGGTATCCGGCGAGCAACAATTGCAGGCCGAGGCCGACAAGCAGGACCGGGCAGCACAGGAGCACTTCCTCGGTTCCTTCAGCCTCTTGTTGCAACTACCGATCAAGTTGCTAGACGACAAAAGATTATCGACGCGTTTGTTGACGAACGGGCTGTGAACTTTACGAACTCTCAGCGGTTTATCAATCTCAACAACGCTGTCCAAGCGGGTGCAACTATTGGCGAACGTTCTCGCATTGCTAAAACAATTATGGGCAGGTCTGGTCGCCACATGAGCGACCGTGACATTGCACGTTGGGCAGCAGGCGAAACAACCGAAGCTCGTGCTTTGTCGATGCGGGTAATGCTTGGTGATTCTGCTGCACATCACGAAGCTATTCGTATTGCTCATCAAATTGATGATTTGTTGAACAGCGATAAGTGGGCACAGGTTGACAGTTACCGCAACAGGGCCATGTCTACAAGTGACGCTGACGGCGTTGTAAAAGATGTGTTTGTTGCAGATTCAACCGGTCGTGTTACGACAAAAGCTACAGACCCTCAAATTATTGAGATGTCGAAGCAGTACGACAAACTGATTGGTTCGGTTGATTGGTCGTTGGTTCATCACATGGACGAGGCGTTGCGTGAAGCGATGCCTCGTCAGCTAGTTGTTGATGAAGCTACTGGTGCGTATCGGGTTACTGATGCTGCTGAAGCGACGTTGCGTTCTGTTGATTCTTCGGTGACGCATAAAGCCATTGAAGACATGTTGAAGGACATTGGTCAGAAAACTGCTGATGGCTACACCAAGCCGCATAACGTGTTTGATGTTCCGACGATTCGTGGTTTGCCAAACGGTTCTCGTTTGAACGAACTTTCTAAGTACCACTTTAATCGGTTGAAGAACAGTAATGATTCGGTAACCGTTACTTCGATGGTGTCAAGGAATCCGTTTACCGATCACGACACCGTTATTAAGTTTGTTACGGAACGTCTTCCGCATAGCCGTATTTATTTCCATGATTCGCAGTCAACGATTCAGGTTGAGCGTGTTATGCGTGATGCTGCTCGGGTTGTTACTCCTAGCGGCAAACGGTTGATTGACGAAGATGTTGCTTTGGATGTTGTTAGTCGGTACGAAGAAGCTCGTGCTGCTGGCAACATTGCTAAGGCACAAGAAATCTTTGAAACGCGAATTGACGATTTGGTTCGCAAAGCTGACGAGATGTTTGAAGGTTATTTCAAAGATCAGCTAGGCGAAGATGGCGTTCGACGGATGGCGTATGAACGTCATCTCGTTGACGAGTGGGAATTGGCAAAGTCCAAGATTAGTGACCCGACCGGAAAGAAAGAAACGGTTATTGGTTTGACTGACGAGGGCGGTGCTGTTAGTCGTTCTGCGTTGATTGACGAATCTGCTGAAGGCACTATTCATATTGCTAACATTCGTTTGAGTCCTAAGCAGCTTGAACAGGTTTCTGTGCTGCCTCGGTTTGACATTCTTCAGAAGAACTTTGATCGGGCTGTGCGTCGTCAAAGCAACAAGCGTGCGGATCGTATCCGAGCAAAGGTTGCTGACGTTGGAACCGCTGGTGTGCGTATTGGTCGTCGCGGGACCGAAACCCCAATGAAGTATTGGCGTGCTGGCGTTCTGTTGACGCCTAAGTGGCCGATGCGTATTACCATTGAAGAACAACTTCGTATGGGCAGCCAGTTGGGTGCTGCTACTACTGCTTTGAATTTGTTCCACGGCATTGGCAACTTGCGTCGCGCTTATGGTTTCTTTAATTTCCCGAACGACAAGTTGTTGTCTGACATTGACTTGTTGAAGCAGGGTATGCGTGATGCGCTAGGCGATTCTGTAAAGAAAAACGCTTCTGAACTTGAAATGATGGAAGCTCTCGGAACAGATGGTTTCCAAAAAGTTGTTGACGACCTGATTAAAGAAAAGGTTCTGACGCGTCGCGAGTTGCGCCGTACGCAGGGCAACTCTGCGTTGAAAGCAATCGGTATTGGCATGTTGTTTGCCAATCCGTTTGTTGGCGGCATGTACGGCTTTGTGACGTACGGTCGCAAGATGAAGCGGATGGCTGAAGCTGGTCAACGTCAAGCTGCTACCAACATGGCTGGTGCTATGCGTGCTGAGGCTCGGCGTTTGATGGCTGACGCTGCGGGCGGCGACGCTGCTTACAAAGCCGGTTTGGACATGTTGTCTGAAGCTGACTTTATTAAGAAGTTGGCTGACGAAGGCAACGCTAACGCTGCTGCTGCTCGTAACGCGTTTGAAACTGCTGACGAACTGTTGGACAAAGCCGGGTTTGGCAAGATCAACATTGGCGGTCAGGCGTTCCGGTCTGGGTTTGGTGACGATCCTCGTTTCATTGAACAGATTCAACGTGAGGTATCTGCAAACAACTGGGCACAGTCTATTTTGCGAGGCGCTCAGAAGTCAGCCAAACGCGAAATGGACTCAGCTAGTTTCAAGGTAACTGGCGTAATGGAATACACTACGCGTGCTGAACGACGTCAGTTCTTTGACGAACGCTGGTCTGAAACAATTGCACGGTTTAGCTCTGCTAGCGGCACCGACGATTTCTTTAACATTGTTTGGGACAGCCAACGACCCCTGGATGCTCGTGCTGAAGAACTAGCAACGCTTTTGAAGAACGACGAAGCGCTCGCTGACAGCATCATTTCAGACAGGCTGTACCACTTTACCGACGACGTTGACTACAACACCGTTGCCGAGTTCATTGTTAAAGAGTACGAAGGTATTCTTCCGTCTAACCAGTTTGCCAAGTTCCGAGACGACATCCGTAACGGCAGGGAAGTTAAGTGGCAAGACGTTGAATCTCAACTTAGCCAGGGTCCTCTTAAAAGCGCAGAACGAAACTTTAAAGCAAACGTCGAAGAGTTGACGGCTGAGTATCCACAGTTCGGGCAGGTCATGCACCCCGAAACTGTGACTAGCGCCAACAAGATTCAGGCAAACATTGACGGATACTTTGAAGATTTGTTCCGCATGTTCGGCACTTTGCCGTCAGACGAACTTGCCCGATTCCCATTCTTCAAAAGCGTTTACGACGGCGAACTTCGACGCGTAACAGCCCAGATGATTGACGAAGACGGGTTCCTTCGCATCTCGCAGAACAAGATGAACCAGCTTGAGCGCGAAGCACGCGAGTACGCAACACAACGAACCCGTGAAGTCCTTTACGACCTTAACGAACAGACCCGTATTGGCGAAGTTCTAGGCAACGCTTCACCATTCTTCAACGCTTGGCAAGAGGTCCTTGGCCGTTGGGGCGGATTTGCTGTTGATAACCCCATGTATGTCGCCAAGGTTGGTCAGCTTTACCGTCAACCTTGGGAATCCGAGTTCCTTGGACTTACTGAAGTTAGATACGGAGACGAAGGCGACGAAGACACTTACATTGTGTGGCGTCCTTTGGGCGACGCTTACGACGAAGAAGGCAACGTTACTAGCGTGTTCAACGCTTTGCCTGACTCATTGAAAGACATGTTCTTCCCCGCTGCCATTCGTGACGGCGAAAACCCTGTTCGTTTTTCCAAAAACGGGTTCAACATGATTTCGCAAGGCACTCCGGGCTTCGGTCCGCTTATTACTGTGCCTGTGCGCGAAGCAATGATTACATCTCCAGAACTAGAAACCACTCTGGGTTTCATGTTCCCGTTTGGGCACCCTCATGGCGGGTTTTTGGAGCGTCTAGCTGTCAGTCTTGCACCTGCATGGGGCAAAAACGTTCAGAACCTTCTGACTGAAACGCATACTAGGAAAGTTTTGGTTGGGCGAATGTTCCGTGACCTTCATATTCAAATGGCAGAAGCTGGCGATCCATTGGATTGGAACGACGAACTAGCTGTTATGCAAGTTCAAGAGGAAGCAGAAAAGCGAGTAAATGATTTCTTTATGTTCCGTGTTGCTGCTGGCCTGTTTTCGCCTACTTCTACAACGGTTTTGAGTCCTTACGAACCTCTTGTGCAGGAATACCGAGAGTTGGAGCAGAAATACGACTTCCGAGAAGCCCAGTTGCGGTTCTTGGACATGTACGGGCCTGATTTCTTTGCTTTGACAGGCCGTATGTCGCAGTTGAACGACGGTGTGCGTGCAACTGTCGAAAATGAAGAGCTTTACCGGCAGAATCAGGAGCTAATTCAGGCTCATCCGGCGATTGGTGCTTGGGTTTCGGGCAGTATTGGCCCTGTGGACGAGAATTATGTGTTCTCGCAGGTTGTTTACAACCGTCAGTTCAACACTCCGACCGGTCCAGGGTCTGATGAGACTCGTCGCGAGATTAAATCTCCTGTTGAGTACGTTGAAGACACTCAGATCACTCAGGGCTGGATTGAATACTCTGCTATGAACGACATGGTGCGTAATTGGCAGGATGGCGCAGATGGTGTGGGTTTGTCGGCTTCGTTGAACGCGAACCACATGCAGCGTGTTGCTGCTATGAAACAGCAAGTTATTGACGAAATTAGCGAGAAGTTTCCTGCGTGGCGTAGAGAGTTTGACGATTTCAATTCATCAAACCAGGCGATGATTGACGTTTATGACGGTGTTGCGGCTGCTCTTCAGTACGAAAACATTGTTGTGCGGCCTTCGACTCCGCATTTGTTGGAGTTCTTGTCGTTGCGGATCACGGTTCAGGACATGTTGAAGGATCGTGAAGCGAAGGGCGGTAGTGACAACATTACTGCTGAGGATAACGCTGACATTAAATTGTTCTGGGAAGAAACGAAGGACGACATTGGTTCTCGTCCTGATTTCTCTCCTCTTTACGACAGGTATTTCGATAGAGATAGACTGTTGCCGCAGACCTTTATTAACGCTGAAGATTTCCCGTTGTCTGGTATGCCGAGGTATGTGTGATGGCTGAAGAAGTAACTCCAGAAGAACTTGAATCAGAAGAAGTTGAACCTGAACCAATCGAAATTATTGAGCAGAACATTGCGGGTGGTTACCCGTGGATTAATGCTGCGGCTGATGTTGCTGCCAACCCTTACATCTTTGAAGAGCCAATTCTGGGCTTTACCGAAGGCGACATTACTGAGCCTCTTGCGCCAGGCACCTACGCTTTAGAAGAAATCCCTGAAGCTGGCGTTGAACCTATCCTTCGAAAAGATGTTATTGACGCGTTGCCAGACTACTTGGACGCTGACGCCCAAGCTCTTCTAGCAATGGAAATGTTCCTAAACGTTGACGCAGCTTACGGAGACATTGACCAAGTCTTCGAAGAAGACGGATCGGTCAATCAAGAAACTTTCTTGCTTGCTGTAGAAACGACGTTGGCTTATGCAGCTAAAGCTGGTCCGGTTGGATACGACACGACCACGAAGTATCTGAACATCCTGACGAGTGCTAGTGGTGCGTCTGCTGATGATTTGCAGCAGCAGTTCCAAGAAGAACAAAAGAAAAGTTCTGGGACGTTTCCTGGGATCGTGTTGAACCGTATTGCTGATACGGGGTTTTCGAATGTGCTTGGTCGTACAGCTTCGAAACGTGAGCAACAGTTGTTTTCTGAAATGATTTTGGAGCTTGGGGATTCGATTACGAGCGAAGGGCAGATTGGTTTGGAAGCTGAAGAGTTTGCTCGTCAGCAAGATCCTTTGGAGGCAAAGGTGATGGATTACCGCGATGCTGCTGACAAGATTATGAATGTGATGGGGTTGGCATAATGCTTCTTCGTATTTTCCGTAAACTGCTTGAGCGTGGTGTTGATCCTGCTGTTGCTCAAGAAATGGCAGAACAGCTTGATCGTGAAATCAAACTGTCTGATGACCGTATGGGCCAGGCTCGTAACGCTCTTGCGCAAAGTACTCCTCCTGCTGAGCCGTTAGTTACTTATGAACTTACAGATGAGCAGATGGATCGGATGCTTGATCTGTATATGCAGAATCGGGAAGTTAAACTTTCTGATAACCGCATGGAGCAAGCTGAAGCAGCTTTTGCTCTAAGCCAAACTCCTGAAGAGAGAGAAACTCTTGAAATTCTTTTGAGCATGGGCATGGACCCTGAAGATGCTGAACGCATGGCTCAAACGATTAACGATATTCGTAGGGCTGAAGGCACAACTCGTGAAGGAGAGGTTGCTCAACGTCGAGAAGAAAATGAAAAGTATCTGCGTGGACAAGCTATTCTTGATGAGTGGACTGAACGTTTCTATGGTTCGCTTCGACCGCTTGATCCTCCTTCAGTTCAAGACACGCCAGGCAATCGTGAGCCTATGCCTACGCCTACGACTGCTCCTGTTTCGTCTGAAGAACGTGTGCCGGTTCAAGACACACCAGGCAATCGTGAGCCTCAAACTGTTCCAAAGCCAGGAGAAGAACCTGCACCTGCACAAAACACGGTGCCAACCGGTCGTCCTGGGACGCCTAATCCGCAAACTGAACCTGTTCAGCGGAGAACGTACGTTCTTCCAGCAGACGAAGACCCTGAACAGTATGCAGATTTCTTTGTGCAAATATTTGATCGACTCGGATCAGATACCACGTTTGATGCCAAGGGTGATACTTCAGAGCTAAACGCGTGGGCTAGTCGTCTTGAAGACACCGAAACGCGGATGTTGTTTGCTCCTAGAGAGTATGTGACCCGTACCGAAACTAAACGTGGTGACGAGTGGAACAATCTTGTAGAACAAGCTTTGGATTCTGCAAATGCTCGTCGTCAACGCGTCGGTGCCAACATCTTTATTAATGAACTCTTTGAATCTTTAGAAGGAGCAGACGAAAATTTCGTTGGAGATTCAAAGTTTGATGGCAGCGGTGTTAACCATGCTGACCATATCTTTGCCTTCAACGAGCTTGTTTTTGGCAAACAAATCGACATGAGAGCACTTGCTCGTGGCGAAACGATTAACGTTGGTGATATTGAACTCAGCAATGGTTACCTTATTCCTGACGTTCAATTGTCTTCTCTTCAGGATTACGTTGATCTAAATAATCAACTTTATGAAAACGTAGAACCAAAAAGCATTTGGGAAATCTTCAGTAGGCCCGAAGAGGCATACGAAGATGGTGTTAGCGTTGGAGAACGTCTAAAGATCGAATACGACCATTTGGATCGTGTTTTTAACGACTGGTTTGGTGTTAACGATCCGCCAGGTCGTGACATTTTTGAAATCCCTTTGGATTGGCTGCTGCTTTACGATGATCGTATTGATTCTTCTGAAGCTGCACGCGACGAATATCAGATTCTAGACAACACAATTAACCAGCTTGGCAGCACAAACCCCCGAGACGTTGGCGGCGGTCTTATTCGTGCAGGTTACACAAGTGAGCTAGAACTTCTTCAAGTTCCTGTTGAAGAAGACGGCAGCGTTTACGGTCCTGACAAGGACCTAATTGAGAATGCTAAGTCTGCAGTTGGTTCGGTTGAACCTCCCGGTGGGTATCCTGTTTCTGGTCCTGGCTATTACGGACCTGGCGATTTCCGTCCTGCTCCGCCTCTTACTGGTCCTGGCTACTATGGCCCTGGCGATTTCCGTCCTGCTCCTGACGATGCAGACATTATTGGCGGCGTTGGCGGCGTTGACGGCGTTGGCGGCGTTGACGGCTCTGAAGTTGATTGGGACAGTCTTGATCCTGATGACTACCAGATTCTTAAAGACTACATTTCACAAAACTACGGTGGTTTCTCGTTCTTTCTTGAACTAGAAGACGAAACTCTAAACATTGGTCTAAATGAGTACGACAAGCCGGTTGAACGTAACTCGCCTGAAGCTGTCCGTAATGTTCATATTTTGAAATACATTACTGGCGACTATGTCACTCATGACATGACTGGCAGAGCAGGTCAGATTACTGACGATCAGCTACTGTTTGAAGCTCTTCGTGCTACCGAGTGGTATCAGACTACGAACGTTTCGATGCGTGAGTGGCAAGGCGGCGGCGGTGTAGGCAACAAATACGCTCTTGTTGGCGGCGCTGATCCTATGGCTCGGTTCCAAGAACTGAATATTTATGAACGTCAACAAATTGTTGGGGTTGGTGTAACCGACAGTATTTATGAGGATTTGCTTACTGCTGCCAAACAATTGATGGGGCCAGGAGCCGAAGACACAATTGGTCAAGAACGGCTAATGCTGCTTGCTGCTGAAATTGATTATTTAGGTTACGACACCGACAATATTGAACTGCGTAAACGTCTTCTAGATACTGTTGTTAATTCAGAACAGCAGTTCCAATCTGGTACTGCTGACTTTAGCTCTTTCAGATTTAATCGTGATTGGGTTGATACGCGTGCTCGCGATTTCTACCTTCCCATTACTGAAGAACGTCGCAACTCGTATGCAGAGAAATTGTTTACGGGCGAAATGACAGAATCTGATATTATTGCTCAGATTCGTACTCAAGCTATTTCTCGTTACGGAACTAGCGATCAAGTTCGTGCTGCTTTGCAGGCTGGTTTGACAATGTCTGATTACTTTGATCCGTACATTGCTGAGATGGAAACTATTCTTGATCGTCCCGTTGACTTGATGATGGAGTTTCCTGAGATTATTGAGATGGTTTCGGCTGACGGGGTTGCGCGTCCGATGACTCATGCCGAGTTGGGTGAGTATGTGCGTGGGTTGCCTGAGTGGGGTCAGACCGATCAGGGTCAGGACACGGCTCGTGGTTTGGTTCAGTCGATTGGCGCGTTGTTTGGGGAGACAGCATAATGATTCCTGGTGGAGATGCATTGAAAGAAGCTTTGAATACGCGTGGTGCGTTTGCTGAAGCTATTCTTCGTGGTATTGGTGCTCCAGTAAGCGACATGAATATGCGCTCAATGCTTGCTTGGATGACTGGTGAAAACACCAAAGCAGCGTTTAATCCGTTGGCAACAACGCGTAAAGGATTTGACGGTGCAACTGAATTCAACTCGGCTGGTGTTAAGAATTTTAAAGATTTTCAGCAAGGTGTTGAGGCAACACTTGAAACTTTGAATTTGGGTTATTACACAGATGTTGTCGCTGCTTTGCAGCGGGGCACAACTCCTTATGAGTTGCAGCAGCTTGTTGTTGCTTCTCCTTGGGGTACTCAACATTTTGGAACTGGTGACACAAAGGATTTGACAACGCCTTTGGGTCAGCAATCAAGCGGTCAAATGATTTCGTCTTTGGGGCTTCAAAGCGATCCAACTTCGGTTGATGAAGCTTCTGCTGAGGTGCAAGATGCTTGGGCAATTGCTAAGCAAATGCTTGACGATTACGGTTTGAGCGAGTTGTTTCCTGAGATTGAGTCGTATTTGTTGAAGGGCCTGTCGCCGGAAGCTGCGATTGGTCGTGTCAAAGATACTGAAACTTACAAGAAGCGTTTTGCTGGGATGCAAGCTCGTTTGGATAACGGCTATAACGCTATTTCTCCTGCTCAGTATTTGTCACAGGAAACTGCTATTAAGCAGTTGATGGCAGAAGCTGGTTTTGCTCCTGGGTTCTATGACGAGCCAGAGGATTTGGCTGAGTTTATTGCTAACGATGTTCGTCCTGAAGAAGTTCGGGATCGGATTAAGCTTGCTCAGCGTGCGGTGATGGACGCTGATCCTTTGATTAAGGCAGAGCTACAGGAACGGTTTGGGATTGGTTTGGATAGCGAGGCTGATTTGGTTTCGTATTTCCTTGATCCTGAGCGTGCTGTGCCGATTCTGGAGATGAAGAGCCAGGTTGGTGTGGCTGAGTTGGGTGCAGCTACGCAGCGTGCGATGGGTACTGGTCTTACTTTGCAGACTGAGACTGCTCAGGAGCTTGTGCGTCGTGGCTATTCGCAGCGTGAGATTGGTGAGCGTTTGAAGGGCCGTGGCGGTATGACTCAGCGCATGTTGGGTGAGGGTCGCGGTATTTCGGCTACTGAGGTGGCTGCTGCGGAGTTTGGTTTGGATTCTGAGGCTGTTGCTAATGTGCGTCGTTTGCGTCAGGAACGGCAGCAGCGTGGTTCTCGTATGAGCGGTGCGATGGTTACTCAGGCTGGTGTTACTGGTCTTGGTGCTGTCAATACTTGACGCTCATTGTTAAAACCTTTAATCTGAATATCGAATCGGCCCTCATGCGGGGTGAGCTGTTTCAACATATTCTTCCGTTTGCATTCCACCGGTGTAAACGCGTACTAGAGGTGAGTGACATATGACAGAGAATACGCCTACCGAGGCTGAAACTGTTAGCCAAGATTCGAAGCCTAACTGGCGACGTGACCTTGAAGCCCGTGCTACTGCGGGTGATGAGGCTGTTGCTGAACTGGCACAGTTGCGACGCGAGTTGTCGTTCCGTGATGCAGGTGTTGATCCTAGCTCTAAGCAGGGTCAGTATTTTATGCGGGGCTACGACGGCGAAATGACTGTTGACGCTATTCGTGCTGAAGCTTCTGAACTTGGGTTGACCGGAGAGAGTAAAACTCCGTATGCCCAGACCGAACCGTTTGATTACGGTGCGGAGGAGCGGATTGCGATGGCGGCTACCGAAGCTGAACCTGTTGTTGATCCCACTCTAGATGCGCTGATTCGTCAGGCTACTAACCCTGAAGAACTGCAAGCTGTGATGGAAGCTCACGGGTACACTTGGAACGCAGCAGTTTAAGCTGACGTAGGCCATAGAGATTAGGAAATCTCATGGCTGATTACGTTTCCAACATGACTAAGACCGGAAGCCTGTCTTCCGGCGCAACTACCGCGTTTGAGCAGCTTGCTTACTTTGCGCTGCGTTCGCAGCCGATGCTTGAAATGGTTTGTGACGTTAAGTCCACGAACCAGACTCACCAGGGTGCATCGGTCCAGTTCACCATTTATGACGACCTTAACCGCGCTATTTCGCCGCTGACCGAGGGTGAAGAAATTACCCCGGTCGCTCTGAGCGACAGCAACGTGACCGTTACTCTTGCTGAGTACGGCAACGCTGTTGTTACTTCGGCCAAGCTGCGCGGCCAGTCGTTCATGAACGTGGACGCTGACGCTGCCAACATTGTCGGCTACAACATGGCGAACTCTATGGACCAGATTGTCCATGATCTCCTTGTTGCTGGCTCCAACGTTGCATACGCCGGTGACGCCACCTCGCGTGTGACCGTTGATGCTACCGACAACCTTGACGCTGCTGACATCCGCAAGGAAGTTGCTGCGCTTCGTGGCGCTAGCGTTGCTACCTTTACCGGTGGCAGCTACCTCGGCATGATCCACCCGGACGTGTCGTACGACCTGCGTGACGACACCACTGTGACTGACATTATTCAGTTCCAGATTCGTCAGGACAGCGCTGCTGTTCGTGCAGGCAGCATTGGCACCTTCGGTGGTGTGGAGTTCATCGAAACTCCGCGTCTGGGCCTTGGCCTTGACAGCAGCACCTGGGCTGACGCTGGCGCTTCCAGCACCGTCGACGTGTACCCGACGATGATCCTCGGCAAGCAGGGCATGGCTAAGGCGCACTCGCGTGCGGCTGGTTTCGGTCCCAACCCGTCGATCGTCAACGGTCCCGTCACCGACATCCTGCGTCGTTTCCAGCCCGTCGGCTGGTATCACCTTGTCGGCTACGGTCGGTTCCGTGAGGCTGCGATTCGTCGTATCGAATCGTCGTCCAGCATCGGGGCTAACGCCTGATAATCAGGTAATGTAAGATTTGTGGGGGGCCGGGAAGGTCCTGGCTCCCCACCTTTCTTTGGAGTTGTTATGGCTAGTGGCCTTTACGCAATTACGTTCTTGAACGCACTAAAGAACGATCTTGACCTTGATCTTGACGACACGACCGCTGACCGGTTCAAGGTCATGCTGGTTACTTCGTCGTACACCCCTGACTTTGGCACGCACGATTTTAAGGCTGATGTCACCAACGAGGTGTCTGGCACCGGCTACGACGCTGACGGCAAGTCGCTGAGTTCGGTGACGCTTACGCAGTCAGGCGGCACGATTACGTTTGATGCTGACGACGTAACGTGGGCATCTTCTACGATTACGGCACGCGGTGCTGTTGTGTACGACAGTTCGCTACCAAGTGAACCGTTGATTTGTTACATCGATTTTGGTGCTGACAAGTCGTCGTCGTCTGGCGACTTTGTGTTGTCGTTTAACGCAAGCGGCATCTTTACTCTTGATATGACTCCGTGAGGTTGATTCGTGGCTACTAATTATCCTGATGATCTTGATACTGACGCAATTATTGGCGGTGGCTCAAAGCCAGCGTCAGACGACGCGCTAGATTCGTCGGTTGGTCAACCCACTCATGCTGGTATGCACCAGAATTTGGGCGATGCCATTCTGGAAATTGAGACGAAGCTTGGTACTGGGGATTCAAGTCCGAGTGCTAACAAGGTTCTTGTGTCGTCTGGTACATCGTCTACTTGGGATCAAGTAGCTACGGACATGATCGCTGATAATGCGATTACTTCTGCCAAGATTGCTTCTGGGGCTGTTGACACAACCGAGTTGGCAACAGGCGCTGTTGAAACTGCAAAGATCAACGATAACGCTGTTACGTCTGCAAAGATGGCAGCGACGGTTTCTGTTGACACGGCGTTTTCAGTTGGCAACCTGACCGCTGGCAGGGCGTTGAGCACAAACTCTGCGAACGCTGTTGATTTCTACCGCAGCACAGATGTTACAACTGAAGGCATTATTGTTGGCCGGTCTGACGTAGGCGCTGTTGCAGCAAACAGGTTCATTGTGTACGCCAACGGCGACGTGGCGACCACGACGGCCAGCTACGGCGGTATTTCTGACGTTCGGTTGAAGGATGTTCTTGGTCCTAGCGGTGACCGGTTGGCGCAGATCAACGACATAGAAGTCATCAAGTATCGTTTGACGAAGACGACTGATGGCGAAGGCAACATTGTTGATCTTGATGTGCCGTCGGAGGATTTGCTTGGGTTCTCTGCTCAGCAGTTAGAGACGGTTGCGCCTGGTTTGGTGGCTGAAGGTGAGCACGGGATTTTGAACGTGAAGGTTTCTGTGTTGATCCCGATGCTAGTGAAGGCTGTGCAGGAGTTGACGGCCCGTCTTGAAGCCCTGGAGGGCTAATGGCTACTAACTACCCAGGATCGCTAGACGGCAGCACAGAACAGCCGTCGCCGTCTGCTTCGACGGAGATGGACGACGCCGGGTTCGAGCATGACGTTGTCCATACGAATCATTCTGAAGCGATTATTGCGTTGGAAACGAAGGTTGGTACTGGGTCTTCGACTGCTGTTGCTGATTCGGTGTTGGCTGGTAATGGTACGGGTACGTCTGCGTGGACGACTGGCACGTTGGCAAACGACACTAGTGGAAATGCTGCTACGGCGACTGCGCTAGAAACTGCCCGCACGATTGACATTACGGGCGACATTACGGCTACTGCCGTGGCGTTTGATGGCACGTCGAACATTGCTATTTCGGCTTCGGTCAACAACGACTCGCACACTCACGACAGTCGGTATTACACCGAGTCAGAGTCTGACGCTAAGTATCTGCTGAACACGACTGACACGTTGAGCGGTGCGTTGACTGTCACGGGCAATACGACTGCACAGGGCGATTTGTATGTCGGCAAGAACGGCGGCAGCGACAGCCGCATCTACTTTTACGACGACAACTCAAACGCATGGCGTCAGTTGATGTGGGACGACTCAGCAAATCAGTTCTACTTCGACAGCAGAGTGCGGTTGAACGATGACTTGATTGTTGACGACATCCTGACCGTCGGCCAAACCTCGCTTAACACGGCTCGTCGTCTTTATGTATACGGCGGTTCGCTTGCTTCGGAGATTCGTCGTGAAACGTTGTCAGGGACATCTGGCATTGTTGTGTTTTCAGGCACGGGCGGTTCGTCACGATTCATCTTCTATGCGGACGGCGACGCTGCCAAGATCACAGGCGCAGGCGACTGGCAAGGCATCTCTGACGATCGTCTGAAGACCAAGCTAACGAGTTTGGACGGCGACGACATCTTGACCAAGCTGATGGCGCTTGACCCAACAATGTACGAGCACACTCACACCGTGAACCTTGTGAGTGACGGCAACGGCGACGATGACCTTGAAATCGTAGAGCTTGATGAACCTGATCCTGCTGTTGCTGGTTTCATGGCTAGCGACTTTGAGGCTCAGTTCCCAGAGCTAGTTATGACGAAGGGCACTGACAACATTCGGCATCTGCCGATTGGTCAATGGGACGCAATTCTGACTGCTGGTTTGCAAGCTGCGGTGCAGCGCATTGAAGACCTTGAGGCTCGGGTTGCTGCGCTAGAAGCGGAGTAGCCTGATGACCGCATACCGGTCAACAAATACTTACCGTCAAGACCTGCTTAGGTACGACGGCGGCGTCAACGTTATTGTTACGCCTGCAACCGTTGCGGCAACTTCAACAGTCCCTGCTGTCACCATCTCATTTGGCACCAGCGTTACTGTTTCGGTTGCAACTATCGCAGCTACTGTAACAGTTCCTGCTGTTTCGATTCTTCAAAGCCAAACAGTTTTCGTAGACGCAGTTGCTGTTTCAGCAACAACTCCAGCAGTCACGATTACTGAAGGCACAGGTTTATCGTTCACAGTTTCTACTGTCGATACAACCTCTACTGTGGCATCGGTCACAGTTACTGAAGGTGCTGGCGTCACAATCAGTCTAACGACTGTGTCCAGTTCTGGACTTATTCCAGAACCAGACATTACCGAAGGCAACGGCGTCACAATCATTGCAGCTGTTCCGGCATTTGCCAGAATCCCTGCACCAAACGTTATTACCGGCAACGGCGTTCTTGTCTATCGTCCGACTATTCGTTCCTTTGCAAGAGTTCCTGATCTTGGCTTGAAGTCTCAGCCAATTCTTAATGCTGACGCGCCAGGAGCGCTGCTAGACGTACTGCCATACAACACCATCAGTATTGAAAGACGTTGGAAGTCACGTTGGGCTGCCCCTGCTCGCCGTGGAAGAAACATCTTTATTCTTACGGACAACACGATCACAGAACGTTACCCAGTTGATGTTTCAACAATTTCTCGTCAGATTCTTGGTGGTCACGAGGCTCCTGACAATCTAAGCTCAGAAGAGTTTGATTTATTGGTAGATGCTGGTTATTCATTTGAGGTGAAGTAATGCCACGTTACGACTATAAGTGCAAGAAGTGCGGAGCTATTGAAGAAGCAATGCATGGCTTTGAAGACGAACCGACAATGTATTGTTTGGATTGTGGGCAGCCAATGGGCAAAATGCTTGGAATGCCGTATGTGGCTCCGTCGTCAACGCCTACTCGTTCTGGCGACATTGACATGGCAGCAACTCGTCAAGCAGAGAAAGACAAGGATGCTGATATGGCTGCGTACAAGCGTCTTCGTAAGGATGGTGTGCAGCCTCCGAAGATTAACGGGTCTGCGAAACTAGAGGCTAGAGCGGAAGAAAAGCATGAGGTAAACTCTGGTCACACGTTTTCTACTGCTTCTGCCCGTAAACGCAATATGGGCCTTGTGAAAGACATTGTTGACTAATGACCGCGCAAACTTGGATTGATGCAACACGCGATCTGCTTCTAACTGATTACACCGAAGAACTGGCAACGCTCGGCGGCAACATGACCGTCGGCCAGTCAACCATTTCGTTTGACAAGCCTTCTTCTAGCCCTATTGGTGTTGTAGCTGGCGCAACCCTTGAGGTCGGCACCGAGCTTATGTACGTCTTTGATGTGGCTACTAACGGCACAGTGACGGTGCAACGTGGCTACAAGGGATCTACAGCGGCTGCTCACTACAACAACGATCTTGTTACGATCAATCCTAAGTTCCCTGCATACCAAATTTTGGATGCTTTGAACCACGAACTTCGTGACCTGTCGTCACCACAAAACGGTTTGTTCCAAATGAAAACCGTTGATCTGACGTTTGCCTCGGCACAAGACGGCTACGACATGACCGGCGTCACCGACGACATCTTGTCTATCTACCAAATTACTTACTCTGACCCTGGCTCAGAAAACTCTGAACCTGTCCTTCCAGAGTTCACGCTACGCCGCAACCGCAACACATCATCGTTCGCATCAGGCTACGCACTCATCCTGCACGCCGATGCCTGGCCTGGAGAAACTGTCCGTGTTCAATACAAAACTGGTTTCGCAACGCTGTCAGACACTACGACTGCGCTTTCTACAACTGGCCTGCACAGCGAGGCATACGATCTTCCCGCTCTAGGCGCTGCTATGCGACTCATGTCGTCACGGCCTATCCGACGCGAATTCCTAGACGAACAAGGCTCGTCACGATCTGCCGAAGAAGTCCCACCAGGCGCAATCTCCGCATCAATCCGCGACCTACGCGAGCTTCGCAACCTTCGTGTAAACGCAGAAGTTTCTCGTCTTGACAGCCAGTACCCGACGTACTGGATGCGTTCTTCCGCAGGCAAGACGCAAACTAACCTTTACCGGGGGTACTAATCATGGCGCACGCGCCAGAACGTCTCCCAGTCACGCTAGACAACGTTTCGTACTTTGTAGAAACACAAGGTTACGCCAGAACAACTGTGCCTGTGTTGCGTGAGCAACGAGATACGTCTGATGAACCTGGTGAGCAGCGACTCAACACGCAGATGTGGGTTCGTTCACAGACGGACTGGTCGTACGGTAGCGGTCAAGAATACTTTGACAACGCTGACTCTGACCGTCGCCGGTTCTACCAATCAACTGGTATTGACGTTTGGACTAAAGGCCAAGCTTCTTTACTTCCAATTATGGAAGACAAAAGCGGTGCTGAAACTTTTACTAACGTAATTATGAAGGTGTTTGTCAAAGACGGCACCGACTACATGTATGTTGCTTCAGGCAGCAACCTTTACTGGTCAACTGACTTTGCTGACGAAACTCCAACGTGGACTCAGATGGGTGACCCTGCGTCTGGTACGGCAGACACGATTGCTGACATTGCGTCTGACGGCACCAACGTTTACATCTCGTACGGCACACGTTATGCCACTTCTATTGCTGTAGGTGCCGCTGCTTCTACAGAGCCTGCAAACTTTACTAACAAGAACGTCACGTTGTTTCGTGTTGTTGGCGGTCGCCTTATTGAAATGCATGGCGACGAAATCCAAGAACTAGACGACAGCGGAACTCTTATCACAAACTCGCTTAGCTTTACGCTGCCACTTAACGGCACATGGGTCGATGCTTGCTCCGGTCCTAGAGGCATTTATGCAGCTTGCAATACCGACGACGTTGGTTCTATTTACTTTATTTCAACCAACGAAGACGGACTTCTTAATCAGCCTGCACAGGTAGCTGACTTGCCACGCGGCGAACGAATCAACGCAATCGAATCATACGGCGGCGTACTCGTTCTTGCGACCAGTCATGGATTCCGGCTTGCAAGCATGCAAGAAAACGGTTCGCTTTTGTACGGACCTGCAATCGTAGACCACGGCAGCATCTACTCTATTGCTGCTGACGACAGGTTCGTGTGGCTAGGCGCAGCCGGAGGCGAAACCTACCGTGCAGACATTTCAAAGTTTAACGAAACACTTGTTCCCGCTTACGCTAAAGACGTTGTTTCTACAGGCGCAGGCGCTGGCAACGTTACCTGGCTAGCCCGAGCAGACAGCAAAACGTATTTCGTTGATGCTGTCAACGGCGTCTACGGCGAAGCTGCATCAGGCAACAAAGTCGAATCAGGCACTCTTACCATTGGCGGCATCCGTTGGAACAGTCAGTTCGAAAAGGTTCTGCGACAAATAGAAATCCGTTCGTCGCCTACTTTGGCGCTTGCCAGTGGAACTGCTTACAACGAATCAACCAGAACTTACGACGACGCTGACCTCATCTACAATGGTCTTCTGTCACCAGTTTCAGGAACAATTAAAGTCACAGTAACTACAGGCACAGGCGTTGACCTCTCTGAAGTTACGCTTGTTGACCGTGTCCCAACAACTCTAGACTACGCACTTTCTGACAAGTTTGACCTGACGTTTACGTTGGAACGCGACATTGCCAACCCGACAGTCGGACCTGTCCTTGAGTCATGGCAGATCGCAGCGTTCCCATCCCCAACTCGCATTGACGAAATTGTTCTACCTCTTATCTTGAAGAAACGTGTTGCTAGCTCACGCGGTTCTGGCGCAGCTATCCAACAAGATCCCAAAGCCCTGTACGACACTCTCCGTACAATCATGGCTGACCGTAGCGTCGTAACGTATCAAGAAGGCAACCACTCTGAGCAGGTCATCATTGACCAAATCCAGTTCTCTCCAGAACAGCTATCTGCTGATGCTGACTGGTGGGAAGGCACATGCATTGTGCGACTGCTCACTGTGCCCTAAGCTTGTGTAAAACCACGGGGAGGCTGTGGATGAAGAAACTAATCATTGACTGCGAGACGGCGCCTAACTTGGCTTACATTTGGGGGCTGTGGAACCAGAACGTAGGTTTGAACCAGATTGAGAAGACTGGTTCTGTGATCTCGTTTGCTGCGAAGTGGCACGGGTCTAAGAAGGTGATGTTCTACTCGGATCATCACGACGGCCACGACGAGATGGTGCGGGCTGCACACGAACTGCTGTCTGACGCTGACGCTCTAATCCACTACAACGGCAAAGCGTTTGACGTGAAACATCTACAGCGCGAGTTTCTGCTTGCAGGGTTTGGGCCTGCTGCACCACACATCGACATTGACTTATTGAAGACAGTCAGGTCACAGTTCAAGTTCCCATCCAATAAACTCACTCACGTTTCTGAAGCATTGGGGATCGGCACAAAAACTCCGCACACTGGGTTTGATCTTTGGCGCGACTGCATGATGGACGACCCTAAAGCTTGGGCGCTGATGAAGAAATACAACATTCAAGATGTCAAGCTCACTGAAGAGTTGTACGACCGTCTGCTGCCCTGGATTCCGAACCATCCGAACGTGGCGTTGCATATCAATAAGCCGGACGCGTGCCCGCAATGCGGCGGCGGTCCGCTCGTATCAAACGGTATGCGTGCTACCAAGTCGATGACATACCGCAGGTTTCAATGCATGGCTTGCGGCGCTTGGTCGAAGAATCGCGTGGCTGAGCAGACTGCTAGACCTAATTATGTCTAACGCCCTTCTAGCGCTCGCAACCTGGCTTCGTGATCGTCTAGCGTGTCTCGAACACGATCAAAGTTCTCCTCGCCACGAGCAAGCCGAACCTGAATATCAATCAGAATCTTGCTGACCCACGCCATCCAAGGCAACAGCAGCGCTGTCAGGATCAGCGGGATGATTTCGGTCACGGCCATGCGCGGACGTTAACACATAATTATGCATAAGTTTAGCGGCAAATTCAGCGTCCATCACTGCAACTTTGCCTACTTTTGCACCGACCTCGGTACGACGGTCACCGTGGATAGCGAACAACACGAACGGCCTGTCTTCTGCCACCCGTCGCAGCTTCGGTATCCAATCGAATAACACCCACCGCTTTGCAAATTTAACTTCGACCACAAACGGTTCACAATGAATGTCATGGCTTTCACGAGACGACTCGGTTCGGTGAGCGTCACCAAACCCCGCTCTCTGCAATAAATCAAGGATCTCGTTCTCACCCTTTGTTCCCTTATCTCTTGCCTTACTCATAGATTCCTCGCTACGCTAGTAACCATGTTCTCATCAGAAACAGCCAAGGACACGCTTGAACGTGCCGTATCTACTTTTGCTCAAACTCTTGTTGCTCTCATCGGTACTGATGGTGCTGGCATCCTTGATGTTAGTTTGGTGGACTCGGTAAGCGCAGCATTTGTCGCAGCCGTACTGTCTATCCTTAAATCGTACGCTGCTTACAAGGTGCCTACGAAGACTAATGAGTCTTGATAACGACTTATACGGCGTTCATCCAACGCTAGAACTACGCGTCCGTGGACTGCTGTCAGAACCTGCTCTCAAGCGTTACAGCACATACCCTGGCTTGCGCTCGTACTCTAAGCAGAAAGCGCTGTATGACAAATACAAAGCAGGCAAAGGCAATCTAGCCGCTGATCCTGACCGCATTCTCCGTACAACAAAAGATTTCCCATACGAATGGAAACCTCGCGGTTCTTGGCATATGAGGCAAGCAGACGGCTGGGGTCACGCTGTAGACCTGAAACGTCCCTGGAACGTCAGTCAGGCTGCGGCCAATAACGCAATCAAACCATATCTTAAGAAGTGGGGTCTGAAACAAACGGTCAGCAGCGAATGGTGGCACGTTCAGGCTCTTACAAGTTCAGGCTGGGTCGAAGGACCAACGCCGGAAAGCATTGGCATGTTTATTACCTACGACACAGTCAAAGACGAGTACCGAGTCGGTATCCCCGGCGAAGGCACTGCGGTCATTAACTCTCCAGAACATTGGCGTGAAGTCATTGCTAAGGGACGTATTACCGGTGTCTATGAGTCACCCCATATGGAAGCTCTTCTTGATAAGATTCGCACCGAAGCGAACTAATCACTCCTCGAAATCAGGAGGCAAGAAGTCAGGCACGATATGATCGTGCATCTCGTCAAGTGTTGCTTCTAGCGTCATCAACACTTCGTGACGTTCTTCGTTATCAAGATGATCCCAGCCTTCTGCCAACACAAAGGTAGACGGCTTTTTGTTCTTGACATCCCAGGTTGCAACAATGATCGGCAACTCTTGGATGTGTTCTTCGTACCCTTCCCAAAACTCTTCGTTCATCGGCTCACATGCTCCTGCATTGTTTGAATCTTGTATTTGCCTTCGCCATGCGTAGCACAGAACGGAAAGTGCGACATGCCTGACAGCGTAGGACCGCCACAGTCACAACAAACACTCGCGCCAGGATTGTAAACGTTACGCGGCTTGAACGACCGCGCACGAGACACAACCTCAGCAAGCGACGGCGGGAACTTGTCGCCTGCGTCAGCAAACGAATCAATCGCACGAGCCATATCGCTGTACGACGTATCACCTGCGTGCTGCGCCCACTCCATGGAAGTCGAAGACGTAACCTTGAACGGGTTACCCCACAACTGCTTCATCTTGACGACAAGCGCCTCAGCCTCTGACTGCTTCATACATTTAGATCCTCTTGATCGCTGCTAGTAAGGGCAACAACATAAGCTGCCAAAGCAAGCTGAGCATTGTGCCCCACCTCGTACAACCTCCACAAATCTTCACGTTTGCCGTTGAACGCCTGTTCACGAATCGCATCGTTAACAACACGAACTTCGTCAATCATGTCGTAAATCTTATTTCTTGCTGCCGTCACGTTTCTTCTCTCCGGGTTTGAGATGGCACGAACAATTACAAAGGGGCCGGGCCACACGCACCTCACCATGCATGTAGACCGACCCCTTCACACACTCACCGCCATCAATTTGGCAAGTGTGATTCTTTTTCATCGACGCTTGTTTGGCTTCTTGCCAGTGACACGCTTGATCCAAACAGACGGCTTCTCACCTGGCTGAATCTCCATAGAGTTCTCCATAGTGCGAAGCACCTGCTGAGGATCAACCCACTCTGTGCGATCAATACCCATCAGAACGGCTCGTGCTCAGGCGACATCTGCGTAGCACCAGGGAACGCATCAGCAACAGCACCAGCACCAGCGTTGCGAGGCGCACGAATCACAGCACCGATCTGCCACGTATTGCACTTCCAACCCTGCTTAGGCTGACCCTCGCGAGTCACATAGCTGTTCACCTGAAACTTGCCACGCACCATAACCTTGGTGCCTTTGCTAGTCGAAGCAGCAATCGCCTCGCCCTCAGCAGTAGAACCATTGTTATCCGGCCACACCGTCAGATCAACAAACGTCGTCGGATCATCCTTCTTCGGCTGATACGCCAAAGCATTCGAATAGATAACCTTCGTCTCGCCCTGCGAAGTCACCTCACGGCGCTCCCACTCACGAGTCAAGTTACCCATGTAAATTCCGTAACCTTCAGAAATGGTCATCACTCATCTTCCTCTCCGTCCTGAGCCAACTTGTCCAGAACATAATTTTCTTGTGACCACAAATGGAGTCCGACACCAACACGCATCGCACACCGCTTCACCGCGTCAGACACGGCATTCTTTGCATTCGCTCCGTTGTTCGCCCCAGGACGCTCAACATCGCCAGCTTCTTCAATGACAACCGTCTGGCCGTCAATCTCATACGTCATACGCAGAATGCAACCATGAAGCTGACCATCCGCGTTGTAAATCAGTTCTTTGACTTCTTGGGTACACGGCCCAATTTTCGCCAACAGAATCTGCTGAATATCAGCATGGGACACATAATCAGCCTGAAACCCGCCAGGCTTGGTCTTTACATACGACGCAGGAATGCGCTTTACAAGATCACGCAGAACGGTCTTCATGCAACTCAATCACCTTTGCGTTAGCTTCAATTTCATCCAGACGATCCTGTTCGGCAGTCATCCGAATACCTTCGTTTACCCAATGACGGATCTGGGCAGTAGTCGATCGCTCGTTAGCATCAGCAATCAGCTTCGTAGCCTCCCAAACAGAGGGAGACATAGGAATCATCTTATTAACCTTCTGGTTAACTTTCTTAGCCACAACATCCTCCTAGATGTTCACTTCGTCAGGGCCAATCCCATAACAAAGACTATTATACAGGCAATACCTGCATTCCCAATGCGTATTCTTTGACGCACGACCAAACGGACCAGGCGACTCAACAGTCTTCAAACGAGACAAACCAATCTGGTCATCACCGTCATCAAACACAATCGGATGCGGCAACACACCAGCATCCAAACAAGCCTCAACACGACTAAACCGTTTCAGTTCGAAATCAACCACATCATTCACCGACTCGTTCTCGAATACCTCCTCATTCAAATCATAAGAATGAGTATAAATATCCCCAGCACGAACCTTGTCACGGAACGAAGTCTCCTTCGCAACATAAACAATCATGACGCTGTCAGCACCCAAACCACGCGCATACAGGCCAGCCTGGGCCACATGCTCACGCTTCGGAGCTTCTTTGGCAAGCTTGCTGCCATACGCAGACGCAGACTTGAACTCAACCACAACCTTGTGACCATCCGAATACGTCACCACAAGGTCAGCAGACCCCGACAAATCAACACCCAACGAGCGACAATCAACCGGAACCTCACAGTCCACAGACACGCCACCCATCACAGCCTGACGCTGAAACGCCTCCTGCACAAAGTCATGGATGCTGTTGCCAACATGGAACGCCAACAACGTCTGCAAGTCAGGCGTCTCGGACTCATCAAAGTCCATGCCCTTGTACCAACGCTGACGCTCACACGACCCAGCATCAGACACCCGCATACGAGTACCCAACGCAGTCGGCTTCGGACCTTCCTCGTTGTATTTAGATAGCTGGCCTACATAAATAATGCCTTCGGCATCAATCATAGTACCTACCCTCCTTGATTAGTTGCTTTATCTTATCACGCTCAACAGGAGTTGTTGCACCCCAAACGCCATGATCTGTATCCCACGGATCAACAGTGTCGATACGCCACTGCAAACACGTCGTCTTCACAGGACAACGGATACACACCTTGATACCTTCCGCTGCTCTCCTGTGATTAAAAAACTTATCTAACGGTTCGTCCTTGCACTTAGCTCGGCTCATCCACTCCGTCTCGGACAACTCCATCCTGCGCCGCACGCAACACCTCCAAGAACTCAACACCAAGTTCACCAGAGACATTAGCTTCAGTATCAGTCATAGTACGCAACCCATGACCCACAGAAGTATGGTCCTGCTGCCACTGCCGAGCAATACGAGACTGCGACCAATTAAACGTGCCAGACAACACAGCATTAATCATCCGACGAGTCCTCACCAACTCCGGGTACCGAGCCATACTCAACACCATCTCGTACGACTGACACTCCTTGTCACACACATAATCAACCAACAACTCAAACAACGTGTCATCGCTTGGAATACGCATCAGTAATCGTCATCCCAACGCTCACCAGCAACAGTCGGATCAAACCACGACGGAGCAATAGGTGAATCAGGATACTCCTGACGAAGCTCTTCTTCCCTGGTCAAACGCACTTCCCAATGAAAATCACACCTAGGAATCGAAGTACCAGTACCCGTCAACGAC
>Ga0070750_10000200_pt1 | contig 32044 bp, 40 predicted proteins | sample VirMetDEL_Nov_24_FD_77013 | JGI IMG/M metagenome (GOLD analysis project Ga0070750, IMG submission 77013) | Aqueous microbial communities from the Delaware River and Bay under freshwater to marine salinity gradient to study organic matter... | ecosystem: Environmental > Aquatic > Marine >...
TGATGTAGCTCCAAATAATTTGCTAGATACATGGGGAGCTATTAGTTCAAGCGGGAATGTAATCCAGCATAGATATCTTCAAGACTATATGGTTAGGGTGAGATTGAATGGCGACAACTACGAGGGTATGTATTGGGCTACTGTAGATTACGACTATGGCGGCTTTGCTCATGACCCAGAGCAGCACAAAACAAGCAATATAGTGCTTCTTGATTCTGGGCAAATATGCGCGGCTCCTAACAATTTTTGCTTGTTTACAGATGGACATTTTACTGATGTTCCTGAAAAATTTATCTACCGTAGAAACCAGAAATATTTTACAGTTGATTAATGACAGCTTACTTGGTGTGCAATGAATGTGGTATTAGAGATGTGTCTTTGGATACAGAGTGCTGTGACAGATGCGGCAAAAACCTCTGGCTCGACTGGGACGAAAGATACGATAAAGAAGAGGACGAAGCCTATGAAGAACCAGGACAATACCCAGAAGACGATGACACCGACTACATTATTGTCGAACACTGAAAAGGGTGAAGCTACCTATGTTGCTGATTTAATATTTCATCTTATTCAGCAGGAGTTAGATAACAACAAGGGCGATATGGTTGATTTAAAAGAGGTTCATAAAAGGGTGAGGGAAATGTTATGTCGGACGTAGTTGTCTTTGGCGTTGGGCTGTTCGTCGGTTCAGGTGTGACTCTAATCTTTATGTGTTTGATTTCAATGAGCCGATGACTTTCTTTTGGTTAATTTTATTTATTATTTTTATAGTCGTTTTAGACAAGGAGTTAAATAGATGAGTAAGTTTGATATTGATCCAGAGCAAGATATTAAGAACGCACAAGCCTGTGGCAATGCTTATGTTTCTGAGCGTGGAAAAGGTTACATGGCTCAGTTCTTACAGGAGTCTGATCTTCTAGAAAAGTTAACTGACGAAATTGGTTTAGATGATAAGTCTGAAGAGGCTGTTGAGTATTGGAACAAGATATTTCAGGCCTACGGAAAGTATTTAGCTTTATCTTATACTATGGGTTACATGGATGGCATGAAGGGCGAGAAGGTAACAAAGCTTCATATTCCTATGGACGATGATCCTGGTCCTAATGGAGCAGGGTAAGCTGCTCATAGAAAGCTTCAGCAAACTTATCACAAATTTCATCCATCGTATCGTAAGTAACAAAACCTATTAGTTCATAGAACTCACAGGTGTTATCTTCAGCAATAGTTCCCGTGGCGATTACCTCATCTCCACTTTCAAGCTCTATGCAAATGGTGAAGGTGAAGGTGCTTTTGTTGAAATCGGTAGCATCGAATTCAAGTATTCTTGAGCCTCTTGGGAGTTTTGGGTCTTCTTGATTATCGTCCATTTCTTGAATATTTTATCAAGTAATTCAGCCGAGTCCACAACACAGGCAAAACCATTCATTCGTATAGTTCTCTTAATATATTCCTGTTGGCGGTAGTTTTTTTCTCTATTAAATGTTGAGAGTCTGCCAGGAGCTTTGCACTCAATGGCTATGAATATCCCTTCATTGTTGACGCCTTGAATGTCGGGTGTTCCTGGGTTCATTGTCTGTGATGTGTAGCGTCCTGAGTGTCGGTTATATGTGGCCTTAGCTTCATATACCTGTAGTTCCCAGCCCATTTTAACAGCCCATTTAAGACAAGCCTTTACAACCTCTTTTTCTGGCTGCTTGTTTTTCTTCTTACGCTTAGCTGGTTTCTTTTGAGGTAATTGCTTTTCGTGAAAATTTTCTACTGCTTTTCTTATTCGCCGCTTAAAGTCATCGCTCATTTTCCTTGATGTTCCCCTTACTGACTAATAGCTTAGGGGAGTTAGTGAAAACGTCAAGGGGGCATGTGAGTGGAAAGACCTGAATCAGGTACATATATAGACAATTTGGCTGAGCATCTGTATCACGACAGAACTCATGGGTATTCATCATCTGATATTAAGATGCTTTTAAAGAGCACTCCATATCATTTTAAGTATTTCTACGACAAGCCAGCGACACCGCCTACTGAGGCTATGAAGCTTGGATCAATGCTTCACGGCCAAGTGTTAAGGCCAGAAGCTATGGATGAAGAGATCACTGTCATGCCGGACTTTAACTTAAGAACTAAAGACGGTCGGGCCAATAAGGAACAATTTCTAGAGGACAATCCCCATAAGCTTGTGATTACTCCTAAGCAATGGGAAGAGGGTATGAGGATGGCTGATTCTGTCAGTAAGAATGATCAAGCCATGGAGTTACTTGAAGGGTCTATTAGGGAGCGTTCTATGTGGGCTGAAGCAATGGGTTTGCCGATTAGAGCTAGGGCTGATGCTTATAAGAAGAACGCGCTTTTGGAACTTAAGTCCACAAGGGATGCGAGCTTTGACGGGTTTAGAAGACAAATTGCTAACTTAAAATATCATGTATCTCTTATTCATTATGCTGTTTGCTTGGAGCAATGTGTTCCTGAGATCGAGTCTGTTTCTAACATGGAATATTACTTTATATGTGTTGAAAATTCTGAGCCTTACACAACGGCTGTTTACAAAGCTTCACAGAACATGATTGATGAAGCATGGGAAGAGTGGAAGCGCGGGATGGAGTTACTTAAAACTTCAATCGAAAGCGACCATTGGGAAGGCTACATGAACCATGGTGAGATCGAGGAAATTGATTTACCAAGCTGGGCTTACAAGTCTCAGAAGATAGAAGACCTAGATCAATCATCAACTTTTTAAGGAGATAGTATGAGTTTAAGAAAAGCATCCCAAGACAATGTGAAGTTAAGGATTGCCCTTTGCGGTGAGTCTAATAGTGGCAAGACTTTTAGTTCTTTAGTTTTGGCTAAGGCTATTAGTGGAAGCTTAGATAAGACCGCCATTATTGATACTGAATGTCGTGGAGATTTATATTCAAAGCATTTTAAAGGCTACGAGATCTTTGATTTCAAGCCTCCTTTTACACCTGAAGCTGCGATTGCTGCGCTAAAGGAATGTGCTGAGGCTGGCATGGAGAACGTAATATTTGATTCTGCATCTGATGTTTGGGAAGGAACTTTACAGATCCATTCCGATCTTGTGGGAACGAACTATAAAACAAGTTTTCCTATGTGGGGAAAGGTTGGCCCTAGATGGGATGCTTTTAGAAACGCTGTTAATAACTACCCAGGAAATGCCTTCACTTCATGGAGAATGAAGGAGAAGCTAACACCTATTAATGGGAAGATGATTAACGAGGGATTGAAAGTTATAGCGCGTGGTGGAGCTAAAGGAATTAAGTTCGACTACCAAGTGGCTTTTGTTTTAAACGATAAGCACGAGGCTACTGTGGGTAAGGATAACTTACACCTGTTCACTGACTGGAAAGAGCCTATGGTTATTGATAAGGAAGTTGGATTAAAATTAAAGAATTGGTTATTAAACAAATAAAGGGAGGACTATATGTCTGGAATTAATAAGGTTATTTTAGTGGGTCGTTTAGGAACAGATCCAGAAGTTAAAGCTGTTGGCGACAGTTCTGTGTGTAACTTTTCGATGGCTACTAGCGAGTCTTGGAAAGATAAGGAAGGCAACAAGCAAGAAAAAACAGAGTGGCACAAAATCGCTGTATGGGGGAAACTTGCTGATGTTTGCGAGAGATATTTGTCTAAAGGAAAACAAGTTTATTTAGAGGGGAGTCTTCACACAAGATCTTGGGAGACTGATACTGGGGAGAAAAGGTACTCTACAGAGATCAAAGGAACTAAGGTTGAATTCTTAGGTGGAGGCGAGGCGAGGGAAGAATCTCCGGCAGCCCTGCAATCTGATAAAAAAAGAGATGTTCCTAATCACGCCGACAACATTCAGTTTTAAAAAGAAGTAGTATTCTTTTAGATGCCTAGTACATCCTTTGGTTAACGGGAGCTAGGCATTTTTTATGATGGTTTGCCAGCAGGGCCTTTATTCGGACCAGCTTTATCTTCACCGTCGTTGTTCCAGCCTAGAGTTTTTTGAGAGAAATAATCCTCTTCTCTTCTTTGCTGTTCTTCAAGCTCCTCTTCAGCTTTCTTTGCAGTTAGCTTTCTAAGGTCTTCAAAGTCTAGAAACTTTTTAGCGGCCATCATCTTAGCTTCGATAACAGGCTTAACTTGTTTCATCAGCTTTTCATCAGACTCAATTTCACGAGCCTTTAAAACAATATCAGCGCACTCTTCAACCATCTTTTGTTCTTGGTTTTGTTCTTCCATTAATCTCTCCCAGACATTTCATCTCTATACTCACGGTTCATCTGAAGCCATGGAGTGTAGAGTAAGTTTTTCTCTAATAGCAAATCTTTTTTACCTCTGTTCATTAATGCTCTACCGCCCCTAGTCTGAACCTCAGTGAGTCGTAAAGCATCAGCAATCTTTTTCATCGCAAGAGCTTTAGGGCTTAACACTGACATCGCTGAGTCAACAGGAGTTGCCCAAAGTTTTCTCATCTCCTTGATAGCGTCCATTCTTGCTCGCTCTTTGGTAGACAAAAGCTTTCCTAATTGCTCTTGAACATAGCGAACATCTTCAGCCGGAAGTTTTCCAAGAGTGTCGTTAACAGCGTCTATTGTAGCCTCATTAAGACCGAAGGCTTTTTTCTTTAAAAGACCTTTTCCTGTACCACTCCCAGTAACTACATCGTAAGCCTTGTCTCCAATAACATCGTAAGTTGAAGACTTCCATCCGGATGTTTGCTTTGGAGCTGGACCCATAATCCTGTCTACGGTTGCTCCCCAAGGAGCTACAACGCCTTCGTCCAATACTGTTAGCGGAGGTTGAGAACTAATTTTTTCTGGATAAGTTGTTCCAGTTGTTCTTAACTTTTGCTGACCTTCAATGGATGGTATTTTTTTGTACTGAGAGGCCTCAGGTACTACTTGCCCCATGAGTATTTCATCTTCAACATAAGGAGCTTTTCCAGGTAATATAGCATCTGGATCTTGCTTTAGCTTTTTCCAAACTCTAAATTTTTCCGCTAAGTCAGTGTCTAATGGACTTAGATTCCCACCCAAAGGTAGTTTTTTTCCGCTTGATGTTGGTAAAGATCTGTAAGGCCCAACATAGTCTCCTTGTGTTGGCAAAGAACCGACCTCTTCAAACTTATCTCCGAGAACGCGTTTTAGTTTTTCAACGCCTCCCTCGCCTCTTATAGTTTCAAGCTGAGTCTGGGCTGGGGTTATCTTTCTTCCTTGCGGAAGTTCACGAATAAACTGCTCTCCCTCTTTAGCTCCTAAATCAAGGTATTTCTTAGCGTCAGCTTCCATAATATCAGCAATGCCTTGAAGCGCAGGGTCCTTGCTTTTTCTTATTTCAGCAATCTTTTCCATGAGTGGACCCATGGCTCTGTTCATATCTACTTCAGCACCTTTTCTTCCGGCCTCTAGAAGTATGCTATTTCTTTGATCAAGGTATTGAGCCGCTAACTCATCAATCTGTTTTTGAATTTGTTCCGACGAGCCGACAACTCCTCTTTCCATTAGTAAGTCTGATACAGGCTCTTTTCCGTATTTAGCAGCCTGAATATCTAGCTCTTTTAATCCTGTTTTGTAAGACTTTCTACCAAGCTTATCATAAAGCTTAGCAAGACCAGACATACCAAAGGTGGAGTAAGTTAAAGGATCTAAGGCGATGTCACCAGTAAGTCCTGTTATTGTGTTTGCCGTTCCAGGAGTTGCTCCATCTCTTGCTTGAAATTCACTCATTGTTGGAGCTTGCCCAGTTAAGGCTCTTTTAAAATCATCTGCTGTTACAAGGTTTGGTTTTTTTGCGTATTCGTTTTCTACACCGGCAGCTTCTAGAGCTTTAGCTAAAGCCCTTGGGACATTCATAAGTCCACGGTAACCAGTTCTAACCAAGCCACCAGGCATATCAGCCGTTCTCATTGCCATATCTATAGGGTTAACTCCCTCTGGATCTGGAATAGCTTTCGTTCCTGACAAGACAGAGCCATCATCTTCATAAGGATCTCTCGCTGGTTCTAACTGAATTTCTCCAGATTCGGCGAGGTATTGAAGGTATTGATTAACCTCTTCTGGGTTTTGTCCAGAATCTATTAGGTATTGTTTGTATTCTTCGGCTTCACTCATTATTGCCCCTTAGAAGCTTTCCACTCTTCAAAGCTCATTGTTCCACCAGGACCAGATCCTACACCTGGAGGTTTTATGTCTTTCGGCTTATTCCTGGCATTGTATCCTTTTGCTGGGAAAAGTGAGTCAGTAAGTTCCATTCCTCGTTTTCTCATTTCAGGAACAAAAGGTTTATATGCAGCTTCATGTTGTTTTGCTTTTCTTATTAAGATATCTTTATATCTTTTAATTGCGGCAAGCATTTGTGTCTCTGTACTAAACGCACCAGCAGCATATTCAGACTGTAGTCTTCTTAATTCTGGATCGGTAACAGCAGCACCGGATCGATCTTTTAATTCTCTGTTGAAGATATTAGAGAAAGCTGCGTAGATTGTTTCACCCTTAGATCCAGGTTCATAAACACGACCAACACCAGGAACCGTAATGCCAGGAGCATCAACTTCTTTTCCGTTAACTTTTCCAGTTACAGGATCAATGTCATCAATATCAAACCCAGCGACCTGTTCGATAGTGTCGAAGGCCTTTGACATATCCTCTAGAGCGTTAATTCTTTTTTCATTAAATTTCTCGATTTTTTTATTTACTTCTTCTCTCTCTAAACGATTTTGACCCCTTACCTTTTGGTCAAGGTTAGCCAGGGCTATTTGCTTACCGAACCCCTTTGATTCTGTTTGGCTTTGCATTTGCGCGAGCCGTGTAAGCATATTTGCTTGCTGCATACGCTGAGACTGTTCACTCTTTAGCATTTCCTGAAGAGATCCTAGTTCCATCCCAGTTAGACCTTGTTTTAGCTTTGCAATCTCTTTCGCCCTTTGATCGGCAGATTGAGGTTGATTTGCTGCTGCATATTGAGCCATGCCTGACCAGGTGGGATCATAAGCTGCTAACATCTGCATTGCTGGAGCCACGTTAATTTGTTGCGGCGCTTGTTCTCTTTGCTGAATGAAATCTTGCATTTGCTGAGTTGCTGCTCCCTGTCTTTCAAGAAGTCTTTCCCTCAAAGCTTTTTCTTGCTCTGAAGGTTGATAGGCTTGCATCAAAGCTTCTTGAAATTGGTTTGGGATGAATGCTTGTTTAGTAGTTGTGCTTGTGCTCATTAAATCAGATTGAGGTTCAGCCTTGCCTTTCTGGAGTCTTAAGTTCTCCAGATAAGCTTGCTGTCCCTCTGGACTCATGTTAGCAACACGAATCATCTCATTTAGTTTTTTTTCATATTCATCCATATTAAAAGGCTCCTAACCTATAACATCCCATGGGCTTCTACCAGGGGTATAAACATTTGGCTTTGCTTGTCCAGATCCACCAAAAACATCAGCAAATCCCTGAGCTTTATCTTGAGCACTCATAGCCTCTTCAGCGCCGCCGCCTAATCCGCCAAGACCGCCCATGCTTTGTCCCATGGAAAGACCGCTAAGCCCTCCACCCAAAGCTCCGGAAACCATCCCAGAAGTAGAAGCGTCTGGTCTTGCAGCTTTATGCTGAACATTCATTCCCGTCCAAGGGGAAAGCCTCATCATCTCTGCATTTAAAGCCATTTCATTAGCGTCTGCTTGTTGTTGCTGTTTTCCTTTAGAGTATCCTCCAAGAGCACCTAAAGCAGCGCCCCCTAGAATAAGTGGTAGTGCCATTATTGAACCTCCATCATTAAATGTACTATTACCTTGTTACTTATATAATCTACACCATTAATCAAAAAACCATTAGCCAAAGCCAGCTTTAGCATTGGCAGGTTTTCATTCTCAATCTTTGTAGAGATAATAGAGTAGTTATCCCTAAGAAGATTCAGAATTTCTTTATACGCCTTAATAACTTTTGAGCTTTTAGAGATGTTAGGGAAAGCCCCACCATGCTGCATATAAGCCCATGTTTTATCCATTTCAATTACAGTAGCGTAACCACACATTTCTTCGTTATTAAAAGCTCCTATGCAGTAATCAAAAGTATTAAAGTCCTTAGGCCTCTCTTCACCGAAGGTAGCCATGTGAGCATCTTCTGCTACGTGACTCCATTCCTGAAAAGATATCGGCCTAGCCTCCATTACTTACCAACCACTCCGCTAACTGCGCCCATTAAGCCTTTTGGCTTTGCAGCACTAGATGCTTGAGCCGCCGCCGCTTGTTGAGCTTGAGCACCTTTTTCAGCAGCCCATGCTCGCATTTGTTCCTGGTATCTACCCATATCGAAATCGCCCTGACCTCTAACATCGCCTGTAAGACTTTGTAAGTTAGCTTCTTGAGCAGCAAGTTCACCTTTGGCAAGTTGTCCTGTAAGGCCTTGTTTTCTTTCTAGATCACCGGATTGAATTCCCATTCTATCCATCATGCCTTGTCTCGCGACACCTTGATTAGCCATCATAAGATCACGAGCGCCCATACCAGCCATTCGTTCTCTAGCTCCGCCGCCCATGCCGCCAAGCCTCATCATGTTTGCTTGAGCTTGTGCCAAAGCTTGTTGTTGACCTTTTTGAGCAGCACCTAGTTGGTTTTGCTCCTCAAGTCCTTGCTTGTCCATTTGCATTTGCGCCCATGGAGAAAGGCCTGTGCCTTCAGCTTCAGCCTTAAGTTTTTGCATCATTCCAGACTTATAAGGATCAAGTTTAAACTCTTCTTTTAATGCCCCGTCCTCACCTCTTAAAGATGCATATTCAGGACGCAAAATCCCAGATCTATCTTCAATGCTTCCCTTAACGCTTCCACCGAAGCCGCCGCCCATGCCGGTAGTTGGCTGTTTCCCAGTAAGTAACTGGCTTCCCATTTTAACGCCGCCTATGGGGCCTAATGGATTTTTTGTAACAATCCGCATTGGGTTTTTAATAGTTTTCTTAATTGAGCGTGTTAATTTTTTAACCGGATTTCCCTTACCCATTAATTCGACTCCTCATAATGTGTAGTATCGCCTTCCATCCCATGAAGTTCTGGATCAGCAGCTTGCCCCATTAAAGTAGTATCCATCAATGTTTGAAGCTTCTCAAGTGTGCCAGCTTCAACCTGCATATTTGGATGTAACTCTTTTTGGTAGCATCTAAATCTAACATAGCTTAATAGCCATTCGTAACAAATTTCAGGAATATCACAGTTTGTTGCATCAGTTAGGTATCTGTTTAGATCTTTGAAATAAACAACTCTGATCGCATCTGTGACGCTTTTTGTTGGCTCCGGCGTTAGCCTTAATACATAATCTTCAGAAGTCTTATAAATCGACCAATGAAAGTATGTAGTGCTCCCAGAATAGAAACGCTCAACATCTTCAACCTCGTAGGAGTCTTCGGAAATGAGAGGCCTCATAGTGTAAATTGTTGCACCGTCCCTAAAAACAAGCTTTCTAATTTTGGTGTCAATAATATCAGAAGGGAGAGTGTAATCTTCTTGTGCTGCGACAGTTGAAATAAAAGCCTCGTCTTGCAGGTACTTGTCGCGAGAGTTTTGCTGAATAATATTAGCCTCAATAATTCTGATGCCAGAATTAAAGTAGTTAGTTAGCTCAGAAGGTTGAATGAAATCTTCAGTATCAAGATCTAGTTCAGCCCTTACCTGTGTGGCTAAATCGCCAAAAGTTCTATATGCCATTATCTAGAATTCCTCGCCGCTTGCTCTCTATATGCTCCAATAAAACAACGAACCACGCAAGCCCCAGTGGTCGTTACATTGATATTTTCATTGGTAAAACTATCATTATTAAAGGTAATTGTACCAGCCCCAGTAACAGATGTCTGAATAACATCTAGCGGCTTAAAACCTAGACCATGGGCGCGATCCTGATCAGTAACAGCACCGTCAAAAGTAAGCTCGAAAAACTGCCATTGGCCCTTCAGAAGAACATCGTCCTGGAAGAACTCCTTAAGTCTTAAGAAATTGTCCCTAATATGGATGTCTGTAATATTCTTTAAAATCAACTGAGGAATATTTATCATGCGTTACTCCCCGATTGCCCAACCTCAAAGGTTTGCTGGGTTTGCGAAATATCAACCCAATGGATATTATAAGAAACCAGGTTCAAAACCTCTTCCCTCTTATACCCCTTGATAACCCACTTATATGATCCTGTTGGAAGATCATTTGCTGAATCAATTACAGACAGAACAGTATTAGAAGTCCTTGCGTCCACCTGATATTCCTTCACATAACCATCAATCTCAGTAGCTATAAAGTAATCAACCACATCCGTAGGCCATGTATCAGAATCAATAGTCACAGTGTTTGCTGTATTATCAAAAGTAGCTGTACCATAAACATCAGAATTATATATAGGAGCGTAACCATTTGTGATGACAGTATTCAAATAAGAAAGCCTTAGACCGCGAGCAGGAAATCTTCTCCATTGCTCGATAACCCCTTCAGCGTTCCAAACACAATCTGGATTTCCCCATACGAACTCATCAGACCCCCACACAAAGTTAGTGCGAATTCTAATGATATTACAGTTACGAACAGTTCTTCCTACATCACCAATCGCTGATATTTGAATTGTTACGTTACCTTCGTTACCCGCTGTTAGCTGAATCTTAGTTGGCATCTTCCTAAAGAATGTTCCACCAAAATTATTATTAATACTTTTATATGTCCAAATAATTGTCTCTGTATCCCAATCGCTAGGCGTAACTACGGTATCAACCTTGGGATCTGTTTTATTAGTCATCTCATGCTCGAAAACATAACCCCTTGAGTCGCCGCGATAAAGCTTCCCGTTGAAGTATTCTAAAGCAGTTGGCCTAAAGCTCGTTCCTGACCAAGTATAAAACGTACTCCTCGCACTAACTCCCCATCTTAAATCAAGAGCAATTATGGTGTCGTTATCTAAAGACGCTGATGCTGATTGAATTCCCCATAGAATACGCCTCTCAGTTTCATCAAACTTTCCGTATATTCTGTTTTGCTGAGATTGTGCATCTAGTATTGTTTTGTAGCGAGTATTAATATTGTCAGATATTTTAATAACCTGATAACCATTAGTTGAATAAAAGCCATCATTACCAGCCCAGAACAATGCACCGGCACCGTTACCTGGATCTGCTTGGACTAATGACTGTGAACTCACACATCCGGCTGTATCAGACAGGCGAACAAAGTTAATGCCGCCCCTACCAAACTGATCGTAGTTACCTTCAAGCCTGTAGATATGACGTTTACATAAAACAATAGGAATAGAGTTAACACTGTGTATTCCGACAATTTCATCCTCCACTTCAATAAAGAAACTTTCGGGACAAGAATCTGGGTCGCCTGGAACTGATTGCCTTATTCTAAATGGGTATTTATCGGACCCATCTTGAATAAAGCCATAGTAACCAATGTTGTTAACTACATGTAGGACTTTACTTTCTGGAGTGGGATCGAAGTCAACAGTCCCATCGTTAGTATAGAGTAGAAGGCCAGAAGTGATACTAGCATCAGCAGCCGAATCATTATAGATAGTTGTTCCATTTGTTACTTCTCCTATTTTGTAAAATACATCTCCACCTGCAATGGTTCTGTATATGAAAACTTTGATTACAGTTGTGTCCCAGTTGTCAATAACCCCGTTACTTATAACAGGTATGTTCGTTATATTAACAGTGTTTGAATCTGGAGCGGCTGCACTTGTTAAAGAAACCAACTCAGTTCTTCCAACATCTTGAAAGGTTTGGTCGTTAACTGTGTATGTGTACTCATAATGAAATGCGTAAACATAAGAGTTGGCACCAGCGGCACCAGCCGTTACAGTTGGCGCTGAAGCAAGCTCTGGAAGACCAGATGTTCTTACCCTATAAGTTCCACCAGAATCTTTGTAAATCTTCTGTGGTCTTGGGAAGTCATCTGTAGTTAGGAATATATGATCATTCCACTGGCTATAAGAAAGTACATTTGTTGTATCGCCACTGGAAAAAACATCATTGCCTGAAGGACCAGTTAGTGTTGTATAGGCAGATGGGTTTCTGTAATAAATCTTATCAGAGCTATGAACGAACATCTTGTCGGAGTTTGCATAGTTAATTAAAGCTCCAACCCTTTGAACCCCTGCTGGGATTTGCGGATTGGTTTCGTCGTCTAAAACAGATCCTTCTCTGGTAATCAGTTTTCCATCAGAAGCAATATTGAAGTTATCAATAGTCTCGGCGGTATTATACTTTTGCTCGTATAAATCATCAGTGATACCACCTGAAAAATCATTAACCTCGAAGGGGTTATTATACTTAACCGCCATTTGACACCTTTCTCATAAGTATATTAATAGTAATACTATCTATGGAAAAAGAAAAAAATCGGTTCTTAAAGTTTATATCAAACATAAGCGAATCCGGCTGTATAGAGTGGAACGATCGCGGACTCAGAAGAGGATATGGAAGGTTTTATTTTTATGGAAAATCTATTCCCGCTCATAGAGCGTCCTATATTATATGGAAGGGAGTTGACCCTGGAAAAAATCTTGTATGCCATTCCTGTGATAACAGAAGGTGCGTAAACCCAGATCATCTGTGGCTTGGGAATCAGAGCGACAACCTTAAAGACATGGTATCTAAGAAAAGACACCATGAGCAAAAGAAAACTCATTGCAAAAATGGTCATGAATTTACAGAAGAAAACACCTACCTTGAAAATAGAAAAGGAAGAGGACCATCCAGAAGATGCAAGGTCTGTAGAAGAAGCAGAGTTATGAAGCATTACTGGAAGAATAAGTAAATTATCCCCCATAAACAGCTACCATATCGGCTGTGTTGTCTATTGTGTAAACTAGGTATTGAGTGTCTGAAACGCGCTCCACAGTTGGATAAATTGCAGCCCCCGTTGATCCTGACTCTCTAAAAGATATAGAAACAACATCGAAATCAAAACCAGCGGGAACAGTTACCTGCTGCCTATAAAAACCTGTAGGTCCACCGTAAGTCACCCAAGAGCCTGAAGCTATTGTTTGAGTAACCCCAGTTATTGATTGAGCTGGGAGTTTTGCCGAGTTCGTTCCATTGTGAGTATGATCATTAAGCTGCTGAATGTTATCTTCTAATGCCGTCCAAAGAGATGAACCTCTGTCTCCACTTTGCGGTTTAATAAAACCGTAAGTTAATGTTAAAGCCATTTTAATTCTCCTTTAGGATTTCCATCCCGTAATAGGGAGTCTTGCCTCCAAGTGATAACTTTGTGCAGCGTTATCGTTAAATGCGATAAAACCACTATCCCAAGTTGAAGTTGAAGATGATGTTCCATTAGTTGTTTTACCTAAAACTTTTAACTCAGTTGTGCTATACGCTGAAACCATGCCATCGACAAATGCATCAGTAGAATAAGCTGCGGTCCACCTTCCTAAAGATCCTGAGTCAGAGTTATCACCGCCTGGGCTTGTTTCTGTGTTTACAGTTACGAAATTAGTGTCCATTGTTAAACCAGATGGCAAATTGAATAAGTAAATGCCGCTTCCAGCAGCCGAGCCAGTGGTATTTGTATGTCTGTAATCCCACCGTATTAAAACGTCACTTCCGCTTCTCTTCCAATAAGCAGCGTTTGTAACAGGCGAACCGCTATTTCCGTAAGAAGGGTCCGATGTTACCGCCGTTATAAGAGTTCCAGCAGCTACAGAAGGGAAGGCGATCCAATCCGTTTTCGCTGAATGATCTAGCACAAGCCAATTAGTGTTGTCAGAAACTAACTTTACCCTTTCGCCATTTGTGTAAAGCGCATAGGTGCCTAAGCCTGTTCCCGAAATTGTGTAAACCTGGCTCAAGTTAGTCCCGCTATGGATGATTTCAATTATTTTTCCTGAATTACCAACCGGCGTAAATAAAGTTTGCGTAAAACTAGCACCGCTTAAAACTAAAATATCGTCAGCACTTGTTGCTGTATCCGTTGTTACAACTGATCTAACAGCTTTGTTTGCAGATCCAGACGCCCATTCAAGCCCAGAAGGGAGAGAAGAGTTCGCTTTTAAAAATAAACCATTAGCTCCAACTGGCTGTCTAATATCAACCGAACCATCGTGAGTTAGTAAGTCACCCTTGGTAGTAGTTGGATTAGGCCCAACAACATCCCAAGTTGTACCGTTATCAACATTAATTCTTTGTTCGTCAGTTATATAAATAGATCTACCGGCATTACCTGCTGCTGGCTTTCCAGCTTCAAGATAATTTTCAAGCCTTGCTGATAGTTGATTGATGCTCGATGAAAGAGATCCCTCTGCTGTTGCATCATCGCCTTCAAGTAGCTGAATAACTCCAGCCGCCCCCCTGTGAAGCCTGATGTTTTCAGAATCGGTTCCTGAATTACCAATAACAGCTTTTAAGTCGTTTCTTAAAAGAGCGCGTTTATTAGTGCCATCGTCAGTTTTAATTCGTGCTTCAGTTGTGTTTGTATAAATTCTTCCAGATACAGATGAACCTGGGTCTGATGAAAGGTGCTCAAGACAAGCGTCTTGCAATTCCCCTAAAATCTTAGGCATTATTCCCCCTATTTTTACGTTAGGTCACGCTACCGTAATTATTTATTTTCGATGTTATTATAGTAGCTTTTTTGGTTTTCGTATATCTTTTTAACTCGCAACAAAAACTCAGTCATACTCTCTGTATGCTTCATGAAATTACACTTTGTGCAGCAAGGCAGACTGTTAGTGAATGTATATCCGATGCTACTATTTATTCTGTCTATACCGTTGGTAGGTATAACGAGATCCCCCTTTTTGAGCCTTAAGGTTTTATACCTATTCTTCGTATTCCCTGGAGCAGCGCCACAGTAAAAACAGTGTCTTATAGAAAAAAACTTCCACTGATCATAAGTTAAATCAAAATGTATCTTCCTTTTAGAGGCTCTCCTTTTCACCTCACTGTAAGCTCGCTTCAGGCTGGCAGTGCCAGCGGTCTTGTAACCTACAACTTGCCCTTTTTCATTACGCTCTTTTATCACGCCAAAAGCCTAGCCTGGAACTCTGTAGCCTAACACTCGACTTTTAGAATATTTGGAAACATTAACCTCATCACTTTGATTTCCACCTAAAACGTAAACACTCTTATCATCCTCTTTAACGTAAAAACCAACATGCCCTTGCTTTGGGTTTCTTCCCCTAGATAAAACAACAACGCAGCCAACAGTGGGCTTCTCAATACCTTTTCCCCACTTCTCATAAGACCTTGCTCTAGCACTCCTTGAAGATCTAACCCCAGATGACTCTAGACACCAGCAAACAAAAGAAGCGCACCATGGCACTTCATCTGCTGTGGCCTTTAAACTTGTGGCGTAATGATATTCAACAATTCTTTTATTATGCTTGCGAGGACCTTTAAGCTCTCTCACTCCCATCTCACCAACAGCCAGACGATAGTAAGAAGGTATCTCTTCACCCCTAGTTTCAGGCTTTATGTCAGCCTTGCCAGAAAACCAATTTCTAATTCTTCTCCACAGCCTTCTCATTCATCCCCCTCATTTTCATCAAAAAAACCCCTTGAATTCTTTTCTGCTCAGCAGAACATCTAACAAACTCGCAAGCACTCTCAATGAAAGTCTGGAAGGCAGCAAATGATTCGGCAGACATTGAAAAGCGCCCTGTCTGAATTGCAGCCCACTCCTCTTTATCAACGTGCTCAGAAATGTCAGAAACAGTATGGTCGCAAAAAGCACTGCCATCATCTAAAGTAACGCAAACCTCTTCATCTGGAATAGTTAAACTACAACTGAGAATTAGGGTTGAGCTTAATAAGATCACGAGCAATTTCAATAACTTCATTTCTATGCTTTTCCTTATCCGCATCGGGAGAATTAACAAGTTCATCTAGAGCTTTGTTGAACCTTCTAACGTCAGCATCATTTCTTAACTTTATCAAGGATAAATTAATGCCAAGAATTGTTTTATCTAAAATAATATGAAGTAATTTTTTGGTGAAGAACGATATAATAAAACTGATAGGCCCCCAAGAAAGCCATGGGAGCCTTTCAATTAAGACTCCCATCACCTGCTTAAGCACTAATTCCACTAGAATATCCCTCTTGGGATCTAATAGTGGCTGATTCATTTACTACGCCTTTAAAGCGGCTTTGATGATGTCAATTACTGCATCGTCAATATCGCCTGGAATAGCTTCTTTTAGTTTGTCTAAAAGAGCACCTGAATCAACAACAATAGAAACCGAAGCATCTGCCTGGTGTCCATCGTAAGAAACAGAAACTACAAGATTACCTTCTTTTAGTTCTACTTTTAAATTTCCCTCGTTGCCGAGTTCCCCCTCATGAAGACCTGCGTCTACCATAATTTCCCCCTCATTAATGGCATTATTGCCGCTTAAATGTTAACACAATAATTTTATTATTTATTAGCGTTTTCTTCTTTAAAGACTGGCTGGGACTGTTGTAGAGCGTTAATTAAATTAGCCACATCCCTATAAGGACGCTCTAAAAGATAATTAACAGTAGCCTCTAATACATTAGGGCTTACCTTGTATGCGTCAGGTTTTTTTTGATTTTCTTCTTTTTTTTCTTCTTTTTGGCTCAACTTTCACCTCTTTCTTTTCGCTTATCTTCCAATATAAATGGCCCATTACAAAGCCCATGAGAAAAGAGGTTACTGGGAATTCATAAGCCCAATCAATTAAAACCTGAGAAATAGAAGTATCAACACCATGCGAAATTATCGTGTATGCGTCATAGGCAAAAATTGCCACAACAACAACTATAATAAAACAAATCGTAGCATTGCGAGGAGACATTATTTCTTAACCAATTCTATGCCAGCAGCAGCCTCAATCTTAGCGTCTGCTTCTGCCAGCGTTGCCTCGATTACAGCAGCTAGCTCCGCTTGCTTGGCCTCAACTTCAGCCTGTGCTGTTTCATTGGCGAGTCTTTTTGCTTCCTGCGCTTCTTCAACTAACGTCTCTTTAAGTTTAATAAGCAGTAGCTCCGCAAAGTATTCCTCTATAGTCGTAGCTCCAACATCCGCTGCTTTTGTTGCGAAATAGTTTCGAGCTAGAGTTGATAGTTTCTCTCCGTCAACGTAGTCATTGAAGCTAAGTGTTACTTCAACTGGGTTTGGGTCTGCCGTAATATCATCTAGTAATCCCATTGTTACTCCTAATAAAGTGCCGTGTAATTAATGTGAGCGCCCGTTACATGAATGGCTGCTACACCTGTTAAGTTTGTTAAATGAAATTCAAAAGCGATCTGGCCGTTAACTAAATCCTCTATCGGATTCGTGGCATCAGATACATCTACTGTAAACTGCATGACATAAGCTGTATCTATCGCAAGTCCTCCAGCCGTTGTTATGGTTTCGCTTGCTGTTATCTGCGTACTTGTCTTTGTTAAGACTTCGTTCGCAGCACTATCAAAAGATATGTAATCAATAGTGCCGCTTGCGACATCACTGTTCACTTGAGCGTTCACCAATGCAAAGTGGACATCAATAGTAAAGTCTTTTCTTAAGTCCATATCTTCAGGAGGAATGAGATTAAAAGAAATTAATTCATTTGTCGCGTCAAATAAAAGCGCCGCAACCGATGGAGTAGTTCCTATTAAAGCGTCCGTAGGAGCCGTTGATCCTTTTTGAAGATTATTAACACCAAAGCGCGTTTTTCTTATCGTGCCTTTAGAGTTGTTTGAAACGATATGCCACTCAGTGCCGTCAGATATAACTCTTAAAGTCTCGCCAAACCTATTGAGAATAACATTAAGCTCGCTATCTATAGTCTCAGATCCGTCGCCCTCCACTGTAATAACACCAGTTCCAATATTTTTAACTGTATAATCTGAGTCTGGGAATTGAGCAGCGGGAGGAAGGGTTACGGTAAAAGTACCATCGCAGCCAACAACTCTGTATGTTTCATCTAGGGTTTGAGTTGAATTGATTTCAGTCCATTTATGTCTGTTGAAGCTTGTGCCGTCAGTAAGATCATTGTAGTTCCCTGGTGGCACATTCCCGTTGAGTGTAAATGTCGTAGTGTCTGCCGTTAAATCAGTAAACTCATAGCTTGCTGAGTTAGTTCCGCCAGCCCCTTCAATAACTATAGACTCAGTGGCTCCTGTAATACGCTCACCTTTAGAAATGTAGGTGAGGCTGCCGTTATCTGCAATCTCAATAGCAGTTTCAATGTCCGTGTATTGGTTGCTTGAAAATTCAACCTTCACACCGCCATTGATGTCGGCACCAGTAGTACCCGAAACCAGGGTACTGTCGAAAGCGTTATCACGAAATGACACGTTCCCGCCGTCAACTTGAACAAATAAAGCATTTGTGTCCGGTAGAACTAGCTGGCAGTTTGTAATACCAACCGCCGTACCTCCATTGATATGAAGTGCCGGTCCTGCGAAGTTTTGAATAGTAGTATTGTTTAAAAACGTAAAACCATTTAAACACTCAACTGCTGTGGTTACGTTATTAAACTGGCAGCTTTGCACAGAAAGGGTATCAGTTGAGCCGGTTAGCTTATCAATAGCTAAAGTACAGTCCTCAATAGATACGTCTTGTAAGGTTAAGCTCTGACAAGTAAACAAAGGCTGTCCGCTATCACTTCCCTTAATGTTACTTAAAGATGGTCCTCGCCCTACGAAAGCAATAAACGCAGGTAAAGCAATCGCGCCGCCTGAGTTATCAACCTCAAAGCTTCCTGCGCCCAGTTCAATAACAAAGAAGTCATCATTGGTCGGAGTAAAGCCAGAGCCAGAAAGATATTCTAAAGCCGCGTCAATAGTTGAGAAATCTCCGCCGCCGTCTCTCAAGACAGTTACCGACCTATAGTCTGTGGCCTCTTGTGGCTTTCTACCTAATCCCATTAGCTAAATTCCACCCCGCCAACAATTACGTTAATGGCGTTTGCGGTTAAGGCCTGCACTCTAATTTCAGAAGCCGCCGTTGAATGTGCGATCTTCTTAGCATCAACTAAGTCACGCCAATCGTTAGGCGGTATTGCGAAGTTAGTCACAAGTCTGTTCGCATTTGCCCCAGCCCCACCGCCTGACACTGACCAAGCGTTAACGAATACTGTAGAGGAGCTTCCGTTTACAATACGGATTGAGTTAAGTTGCGCTCTTGTGCTGGCCGGAACTGTATAGACCACTGTCTCAGTAGTTGTAGTTAAGTATGTTTCTGATAACTGTTCAAAATCTGCCGTAGCCATGTATTACCTCATTCAAAAAAGTTTCCGTACTCAAGCAATGGTATCTCAACAAAGGAGTTAGAGTCACCTGCGTTAATGAATTTACCTGTATTCGTATCAAAATAAGTGTTAGGTCTGTGGTCTTCTACAAACAACGAGAAGTCAGTCTCGTCCCATTTGCCATAGTTTGAAGTAACCGAAACGCCAGCCGCACCCGTTAAAAAGTTATTAGTGTAAGTTCCCGTCTGAGTATTGTAATCACATTGAAGCGTTGCGGTGCCATCAAGGTCGTATATGACAGTCCCTCCCCCACCGAAAGTATTATAAGTAGAAATTAATGTGCCTGAGTTCATTTCAAACAATCTGCCCAGACCAAAGAAAGTATTAATAACTGTACATTTGGTTACTGTGATATCTAAGTTAAAAGACGTTGTTTGAGTATCAATTATTGTATTAATAAGATCAAAAGAGCAGCCCTCTATTAAATTGCTCGTGCTGTCTGCCGTTAAGTTGGCTGTTTCTACTAGAGTAGTGGCTCCGAAGCCGTTAATGGTGCAATTTTTTATTGTAATGATTCCCTGGTAAATATCGAAAACAATATTCGAGCCATCAATAATTAGTCCGGCAAAGTTTATTATTCCGCTCGGATTTACTCCGTTAGCATTTACCTCAAACATGGTAAAGGCACTGCCAATATTAATATATGCATTATAAAAACCAGATAAGCTTCTCATTGCCAGGATAGTTCTTGCACTTGATGCACCAATAAGTCTTGTAACTCTTCCCGCGCCAAAAACATGAACGTGTTGCGGAACAACTGGAGTCGACACTGAGTTATCAATGGTGTGTGTTCCCGCTGATAGAAATATATAGACATTGCTGTTTGCAGTAGGAGAAAGTGCTGATGCTGCTGTAATGGCGGCTGTTAATGTCGTATAGTCAGCACTACCTGAAGGATCTACATATATCTGCCTTGCGAAAGATATGTGTTCTTCAGGTAGATAATTTAAAATCTGATTGTGGTCTATAAATGTGTTCGGGTCAGTCCAAGAACCAGCACCCGTTGTGGCATTATCAAGCTTCCATACATCATTAACTGATGCCGAAGCAAGAGAGGCGTCAATAAAGTTAATAGTACCTTGTGAGCCACCTGCGCTAGTACCAATTTGCAGATTAATGTCACCACTATCGCCTGTTCCCGCTGTCTTGTTGCCAGTTTCAATGTTAACTGAGCCTGAAGCAGTGGCATCTGCCGTAGCTTCGTCTTCTGTATATAAAGCTACTTGAGATGCCGCCCCATCAGCACGAAGGCCCACGGCTCCGGTTTGCCCACTTGGAAGCGTAAGCCCCCTGCCTATAATACCTGAATTATTAATATTGAATTGCTCAGAAACTACATCAGACCAGGCAAGGCCAACAATTCCAAGAGATCTTGTGTTGTTGCCATCTGGCCTTGTGCCTCCATTCAAAATAATGTCTGCACCAGTATAACCAACCTCAACCCGACCCGCTGTATTTACTTTTAAAAGGTCGCGGTTAGAGCCAAAGAAGCCCTGATAAGCGACATCGTTTTGAACAACCACTGTATTTGTAGAAGTCATATTAAGGTCAGCGTTAATTGCCGTTGTGCCTAAATTATCAAGCTCACGAGTCGCATAAGTAGAAGACCCTAAAGCTAGAATGTCTGCTGCCGTTATTTGCCTACTTACATTATCAGCTTGTGCAACTGCAAAAACATCAGTCGTTGCCGCTGTTCCAATAGGTAAATCAGTAAACTTAACACTCATTATCTACTCCAAATTAGCCATTAAGGGAGTTCCGTCTTGAGCACAAAGCAAATCACCGCCCTGAGTGCAGAAAACATCCAACAGCCTTCTCTTGCCGTATCTTAAAACCCTAGCTGCTGTAACTCGTAAAAGCTTCAATCTAGTAAAATCCCCACTTTAACAACAAGCCCACTCGTAGATGTGTAAGTAGGCGTACCACCAGATCTAACTATAGCCCATATACTTAAAGCTTTTCTGTTGTCTGGAATACTTTTTATTGAATCTAATAAAATTCCAACCTGGCCAATAGTGGCAACAGAGTTGTTTGCTAAGTCCCTATAATCCCCAGAAGAAACCCTAACAGAGCCTAAATACTTTTCCTCTAGTTCACTGTCAGAAACATCTAAAGGATCATTGTCAGATGAAGCTACTGTTACTTCCTTAGAGAAAAATAAAACATCTAATGTTGAGTTTTGAGAATCCTTATCAATAATAGTCACAGACAAGATAGCTCCGGTACTAGGACAATCCATCACAGCACTTAGTTCCTGCAAATCTCCAACCTGATCAGCTTCAGCATAAGCAGAAGTTGAAATAGTTGGCGTAAAACTAACAACCCTTGATTTTCCTTGTAACGTAGACATCTTTCCCCCTAATCAATAATAGACCCCCAACCCGAAAGTCGGGAGTCCAGAAATCAACTAACTAATAGCTGATTGTGTGCATAATAGCGTTCTTCCATGGCGCTGTGCAGACTAAATCGCCATACAAAGCGTGATCCAGGATGTACGCGTAGCCTGTAGTGGCACGAGTCTCAAAAAACTCTTTCCCGTCTGGTGCTTTTCTTCTACGGAACATTCCGTTAGTGTAGAAAGTCACTGAATCCCAATCAAGGTACATGATTACATCATCACCTTGCTCTTGAATTCCAACGATGCGAAGAGTATTCCCATCAACAGAGCCGACCTCAATAGTAGCCCAACCGTACTGATTAGTAGTACGAGAGTTAGGAACTACGTTGAAAGATCCCTTAGAAGTTTCAATAACTTTCAATACAGAACCGAAGTTCTTGAAAGACATTAATACTTCAGGAGCTTTTCCGCCCTTACCTTTAATCATGCGCTCGCTGTAACCATCGAAAACTTTTTCAACGATGTTCGCAGCAGTAACAGATGATCCGTTAACTTGAACAGCTTGCAAAAATGGATAATCCAATTTTGTTTGGCCGAAAAGCGTTGCCGAGCCGCCGTTAGCAAGAGAAAGTAACTGAGACTTTAAGCTTGTGAACCCAGATGCCTGAGCACCAGGATGATAAAGCTTCGCTGATTGAGCAACACTGTATGCGCTTAAATCAGCAGCAGCCCCGCCACGAGTGAGTGATAAAGTCACAGCACTTGTTTCGATGTTGATTGCAATAACATAAACGTCAACAGCAGCAGAATCATCATCGTCAATAGAAGCTTTTTGAGATAGAGTAAATCTATCAATTCTATCAACAACAAGAACACCTGTTGCAGCGTTAGTGTCATCAGTTACCGTGGCAAATTCTGGTCCATCTAAAAGATGTACTGACATTACCATTTTCATATACTGCATCATACCGTCCACTTGGTCAGGTAGAATACGTAAGAACGTAGACTCAGGAATTTTCCCATCATGTTGAACTAAATCACGATGTTGAAAGATAAGTGAACTCCAGGCCTCAGGTTGAGTCGAGATAGTACCACGTACATAATCGTACTTAGCAATATCAGAATCAGCAGCAAGCTGACCAAATTCAACGCTTGAAGCGTGTTGTCCTTGGAACGGTACGATCAATTGACCCATTCATGTTACTACCCTTTCGGGCGGGGAAAACTCTTCGGATTTCCCTCTTCGGCTTCTTTTGTTATACCGAAGATCAGACTGTCGCTTCCTATTTCTAGGTTCTCTCACTCAGTCGTTCAGCCTGGCTTTACCCTTGGCCCCTGTCGTCCACTTCTGGACTTCCAAGTCAATCAGAGAGAATTTTACAAGAGCTAGCCTTTAACCCTTCCAACTTTCGTCCATTTTACATTTTTGTAGCAAGTAATCGCGCTTAATATATTCTTCTTTCAAGAGATCAAGCGGCAAATACTCGTTCAGCATTGAGCTGAAGTCTCTATTAGTTGCCATTTGTTTTTTCCTTTTTAATGCTCATTATTGAGCGGTTAATGTTAGCCCTGACTGATTTCACGATACTTAGCCCGTAAATCGTCAAGGTTTTTTACTACTGGTTTCACAGCGGTTTGCTGTCCGGCTGCTACTGTTGGAATAACTGGCTTAGCTGCTGGAGCCTGAACTTGCGGTTCTTGCCCTGGTGCTTGAACTGTGGCTTCTGCCGGAACTACTGGGGACGCTTGCTGTTCCCCAATGAACTTGCCGTAAGTAGAAAGCACCCTTTGTGCCGCCTCTTCTACAGAAAGATCTTTTTGTTCCATGGCCCAAGCCTTTTGCCCCTCTTCAACGACTAATCGCTTAAAAGAACCTAGCTCTCCCATTTTCTGATCCACTTGTGCCGCGACGCTTGCAACGTCCGATCTAGAAAGCAAAGAATCTAACTGCATAGTTCTGGCCTGAACTGCGTGAGACTCGCTTTGCTGACTTAACATTTGATTCTGCTCCTCTAGCTGATGCAATTTTGCACGTTCATTGACTTGCTGCTCGTACATTTGCTTAGCCATCGGGTCTTCATTTAAACTTAACTTTTGGAGCATCCACTTTTGCAAAGCTTCTTCCCCAATACCTAATTCATTAAAAAAATTGTCGTAATCCCCACGCTCAGCGAATCCTAAAATTCGGTTCACGTTACCATCTAGTTGAGTATGAGCTTGCATAACAGTCTCATAGTCTTCTCTGGATTTACCTAACTTCTCCTTGAACCCATCAATAGCGTAGGATCTTTCGAGAATTTCTTTAACCTGTGCCTCTGTCTCAGGATTAATAATGGCTCCCTTTAAAAAATCAGGGACCTCATGCTCCTTACCAAAAGCTGTAAACTTATGGTTGGCCTCGTACTTGGCCTCAGCCTCTTCTTTTGGAAGTTCATCAGCCACTTCTCCGACTGGTGATTCTTCCTTTGCTTCTACTGCTGGCTTGTCTTCTGCCTTAGCAGCCTTCTCTAAATTCTTGGCTGCTTTTTCCATAACCTTATCTTCTAACGGTCTATTTGCCTCTTCAGATAAGTTTGTGTGAACGGCGTTACTCTCCGTTGCTTCTTGAATTGTTTCCGCTCCGCCTTCAAATGGCGTGTTCGAGTGCTCTGTAGAATTTGCTTGTTCTACTTGTTCCATTAAATTTCTCCCCCTGGCATCTGCAACTGTGGGCTTTCAGTTACTTGTTCCCCAGTTGGGACACCTTGTGATTGTTGTTGTTGGTTTAATAGAAGCTCAGCAATTTCTGACTGAACTCCTTTATCTTGCATTAACAAATCCTGCATCCCTGAACCTTGCTGTTGAAGCCGGTCCATCAACCACTTAACAGACTCCTGTGGAACTGTTGCTCTCACCTGTCTGCTTGGGTTATTAGGATCTTGAACGTAGAAGTCGATCTTAACGCGACCTCCACCTGTAGGAATAAATTCATCTTGAGCTGCCTTAATCGCAGCAGCCTTATCCGCTTCTATCTGCTCACATGCACCAATTAAACCTTCATATTTGGCCTTGATGTCATCAGACAGTAATTGGTAATCACTCATCTTCATTCGAGAAGATAAACGCTTAGCAATGTAAGCCGTGTCATCGTACTTATTAAGTGAAGGCATCTCACCACGGTCAAGCTGCAAAATGATGTTAGTCGCTGTATCGTAGTTAATAGTTAAATCAGAAGCGATCTCGTCAGTGTTCATAAAAGGAAGCTGCTTAATAAGCTTTCCTAAATCATCTTTTTCTAAGTTCCCACCGTTATATTGCAAGATCTGGTTTAACACCAAATGCTTACCCATCAACGTGTCCACATCTTCACTTAATGGCTCGACTTTAATTGAGAAATTAAGGGGATCTGTGGATTTAAACTCAGGAATATTAATATATTCAGCCCTGCCAATGGCGGGTATTAACATCTGATCATCATAGTAATTCTTAGCCAAATCCAAGTAAACCTTACAAAGATCAACTAAAAACCTTTCAAACTTCTCCGCATATATAGAAAATTTCTTCTTATTTCGGATCGACTTATATAAGTATGCTAATGCGTCGGACCCTTGCCCAGTAAGCTCTGCATCTTCATGAAAGTTTGCAACATTATACATCTCGCTGATTTGTGACTGAATATAAGGACCGTACTGCTCACCAGAACGACCAGGCAAAATTGTAGGAGCCATACCGTTAACCATCATCGTTCTAATGCCTGGGACCTGTGGCCCATTAGTAACCTTAGAACCATTTTGTAAAATGATCTTATCATCCCCTAGCGATATCTGGTGCTCCGCCACTTTTGAAGCCGCCCTATTTATCTCAATTTGATACGGACGTAATTGCTTAATTATGCTGCGATGTCTAGGAGCTGTAGAAATCTCATCAAACCCGCCGTAAACAATAGGAAAAATTCCAAATGGCAACTCGCCCTCAGAAATTATTACCGACTTAGTAGCAATATAAAAATACCCATTAGGGTACTCACGGCAAGGTCTATAATAAAACTCGCGTACCAATGTTTGTCCCGTGCTCTCGCCATACTTTCCACGCATTTGATCAAATACGAAATAGGTTTCATCACGACTTTCATGGATCATCCTAACTTTATCAGGATCATCCTGCACCATGGCCTTTAGATCATCCGTGTAACTCATTCTCTCAATGCAAAGCCAAGGACTCTCGTCAATGGTTCTTGCTTCAACTGATCTTAATAAATTAAAACCGTAAATAGGCTCAAAACATAACTTGCCAGAAAAAATTCCTTGTCCAGAACTCTCCGGCTCACCGTTCTCGTCAAAAACAGGCTCATTGTTGTCATCAAGCTTTTGCTCGTAACCAACTAACTCGCCCTGATTCGGATCCCAATAAACCCTAGCAATACACTCACCAATCTCAATAAAGTCCTGACACCAACGAGAAATCTTTGATTTCAAGTTCTCGGTGTAACAGGCATACTCCCAAACTGCCTTGTTAAGAGAAGCCGCCTTCTGATCCTGCAACTCTTTGGGGTTATTTGGAGTCGGCGTCACCTGGGGAGCCAGAGACAGAATATTGTTCTGATAACCCTTAGTGATTTTGTGAATGTGGTTCTTAGTTAAACGTAGCTTTGAATCAACAGAGGCATTGCTGCTCTCTCTCAGTCGGTTGTACCACTTAGATGTTTTTTTGCTATAATGATTTCCAGCCGTAAGCAAAATATTACTACGCTGCTCACTGAATAGTTCCTCATCTACGTGCTTTGATTTTTTGGCTAACGAGTTAAGTTCATCAACTTTTTTCTTCGGCATTAACTAATTCCTTCTGGATAAGAAGTTTTTCAAACTCGTGAGGGTCGGTTAGATGTCCCGTCTCCATATCCTCTTCAAGTTTTTCTAGCCGGTCGCGCATTTCGGCTTCATTAGTTAACGCATCAAATATTTTATCATCCACAGGCCGCACCGTTTTAGATCTCGACCTTTTCTCTGGAATGAAGTTTCTATCGAATTGTACTTCAAGTTCACCAAATTTCAAACTACTAACGCCTAAGCTGGCCGCTAACTTCATGATGTCCTTGATTTCTTTAGCCGTTTTAGAACTCTCCATCCGTTAAATCCCCCCAAAAACTAAGTTCATCGTCAATAGTAGGTTCTTTAGGAGTATCGTCAAGCCCCATGAACCATCTGCGCCGCCTCTCATCAGATGTCTCAAAGACCTCTTTCACCGGCTCCACCTTCTCGACATTGGTCTTAGTCTTGATCTCCATCTCAACAGGCATCGCCATAGCTGCATAACGTGTTGCATCAGCCAAGTCGTCCTTATTCTTGCCGCGATATGCCCGTTTATCCAAACCAGCAGGAACACTCATAAATTCATTAATAAGTTTATGATTATCACCAACACCAGACCAAATTTTTAATTGCCTGTTTTTTAATAAAGAATTAAGCAAACCATAACCAGCATCCTTAGCCTTATTGGCAGGAATAAAAGGCTCCCCAACACGAGTCGCAACAATAAAGAAATCCTTAGCCTGTCCATCATATATCTGCTGAGTCATGCTGTAAGGTTTTTTAAGCTCTAACCACTTCTCCAAAATATCAGGATGCGCTGTTTGAATACCATCTCCACGCCAAGAATTAATTACCCTAACTTCTTTACTGTCAGGAGATAAAGCAAGAAAAGATATCCCAGTCGGATGTCCAGACTTACCGCCACTACCAGGATCAACTGCGCCATATATCGTCCAATTAGTGATGTCATGAGGCTCGCAAACATTCTGAACCGGATCAAAACTCTCAAATAACAAGCCTTCACTCTTAACAAACTTTCCATAAACACGTCTTTGAACCTCTAACTCCGTCGGACAAGCCGCAATAGCCTCAGAAATAGCCTTTTTGTTCCATCTAGAAGGAGTTCCGTCCATATACGTCTCGCAATCAAAAAGACTGATTTGCTGCTTAAAAGCTGACTTATGAACCTCCTCATCAGCATTAATTGGCTCCATTGCCCTTCTCCAGTAGTCCTGACCAATCGTAGCGGTAAAAACTCCTAAATAATATCCCCTCGTTGCCTGTAATCTAACCTTAATCTCAGGGAACATCTCTAAAGGCATCTCCTCATCAGCAGTTACGTGGTAAACCGTACTCGCCTGAATGTTTCTCTCCCTCATTGCGTAAGTTTTAAACTGAATAGTAACGCCCGTGTTAAACTTAAGAGCGTGTAAGTCACCCTTTTTATAAATAACCTGCCAACCATAACGAGGATCATCCTCATACTGACCTCTAGGTAAAAATTCAGGGAGCCATTTAGTTTCAAATTCAGTTCCAGCGGTTTCTTTGTTCGGGTAAAAATACCAAAATAAATTCGGCTTCTGACCTTCCATTAAATTAGGCCATAACCTAGGCCATGCCTCAGTCCATGTAGCCCAATGAATGTTTTTTCTAATAGCTGTCGAAGATTTACTGACCTGATTGGCAGCAGTTAACAGTATTTCGCGGTTTTCACTCTCAAAAACAGCCCGCGCCCAGTTATACCAAGGAAAACCAAATAAATGAGGCAAGCCCTCCTTTAAGGCCTTTTCCTCCTCCATTTCCTTAATAACCTTGAACTGTTCGTCCTTTGAAAGCTCTTTAAACTGCTCGTGAGTTAAGTTTTTATAATTCACTCACCCTCGCGCTCCTGCCTGACCTTCTCCTTGATGAATTCAATAGCCTCTGGAGAATATTCACCGTCTTTCCTTAACCAATCACCAAACTCATCATCCCAAATGTTCAAAGGCATACCATCCTTGCACTCTTCCATAACCTCTTGAGCCTCTTTTATCTCTTCCTTAGTCTTATCCTTCATTTTTACCCTCGATTTCTATAGGCTTTGGAGTGATGTCCTTCTCCTGACCCAAACTTTTAAACCTACTCTCCAATTCAGTAGGCGATGCACCCTCTTTTAACGCCCTATTAGCGTCAATATTCACGTTTTTGTTGTGCTGAATCGTTGTCTGAGTAACAGCCCCAATAGACCTGTCAGCTAAAAATTTAGCCGCATTTAACACCGATGCGAGCGTTTTTTGATCGTCCGTGTCCAAATTCGTTAATATCCGGTGCAATTTTGTTAAAGCTAAGCGAAAAGTATCATCAATCAGCTCATTTAAGTCCGTAAACGGCTTCATAACCCAAGCTTTGCGATGATGATTCTTCAGAAAATTAAAAAAAGAAGGCTTAGTCATCACATCCTTGTAAACATCAAAAGGACCGAAACTCTCACGCTCTCCTCTCCTACACTTCTCAACCAATGACCAAAAATTACGACGTAACTGCCAGTCATTCATAGACGGCTTAATGATCTTCTCCAAATCCATTTCGTCCATTGAAGCAATATCTAAAGGAGTCTCTTCCAAATACTCCCTAGCCCTGCCAACGTCAAAATAGTCCAACGGCGACTTACCCGAAACCTCTTCCTCTTTGATGCAATACCCCCTGAGCCAAAAAATATACCATAAAGACCAATTTAAGCAGGTAACAGTCTTATTGCACCTTGGCGCGAAAAAAATTGGGAGTTGTGAATCTACTTACTCGTGAGTACCACCCCCCACCCCCCCATCAATTAAGGAATGATTTTAAAAATCCTTTAAAAATCTCATGATATCAAGTCGAATAGGGGGCATCTGATAGGCTATGACAGGATGACTGTCTAATAGCTGAGGGATATCATAGCACTAGGACTAGTCAATTTGAGAGAATGACTAGTCTCGATGCCTATATATAAGGACACCGGCCGAGACTCCAGGATATCCAGCCAAAATCCCGCGCACGTTTTTTTTAAGATTCACTGCGTCTGTAACATAATAATATTATCGTATCAATTTGAGAATCTTTACAAAATCTCATTTTAGCTCTTGAGTTTTGGTGTATCATAGACGATACTATTAATAACACAACAATAACAGTCTAACCAAGACTAAAAACAAAGGATGAAAAGATGAATCAAACAAACAAACAAGACATTCTGATGGATAGATTGATGCTTTCTTTTAGCTTCGGTCTATGCGTTTCAACAACATACATAGGACTAAAAGCATTGATGCTTTTAAACACTGTAAATTTATAAACAAACAAACAAACAAACAAACAAAGGACTAAACAATGGCAAAAGTAAACTTGAAACATAAATTTATCGAAGAAGGAAAAGCGTCGAGTCGAGTCGTATTAGACTATGAAGCAGGACTAATCTATCAATACCACGATCCGGACCAAGTGAAAGCCGTCTATGAAAACGGCTCGTGGCATTTAACCGAATCACCCGAATATCATAGTGGCGGCGGTTGGGGACAACGGTCTAGTGGCGACAAAGAAGGACACGACACTCACTATAATGCTGTAAACCTATTAAGGGCCATAGAAGCCGAAGCACTAGTCTACAATATCCCATATTTTTATGACGAAAAAGAGTATCAAGACTATCTAAAAGGCGCGGAAAAAGCTCGAAAGCTTTCAGACGCGGCTAAAAAGTTAGGTGTATCTAGTGGCTTTGAGTGTAAATTTAAAGAGCTAAAAGCCAAAGATGCTTTAGAACGATATTCTTATTGGAGCGAAAAACCAAAGAAGAAAAAACGAATCAATAAAGGCAAAGGGATAAACCCGATTGAAAGTGTCGAAAAAATGGAAAAAGCTTGTCGAGTCTTTTTAGATCGTAAAGGAAAAGCTATAAACGTGGCGGGCTATTCAATCTCTAGAGACGAAGTGTCTCAAGGTGATACGGTCGTGGCTTTTTATGATTCTAAAGGCGACATTTTTATGAATAGCCAAGTCTTGAGTCTAACAAGCTTTGAAAGGTCTTTTTTAGGCGGTCGCTCTATGGTTCAAGACCAAGTCCGTAAAGCGTCTAAGTTCAATATCCCTTTTAATGTCTTAGCATCGGCGAATCTAAAGCTTTCCGAGACTAAAGTCTTAGAACAAGGTCCCGAAAGTGAACACGAGATAAAAGTCGACGCTTATGGTTCTAAACTTGAGACTCGACACTTTACAGGGGCATTGTTACTAGAAAACAACGGTCGAAAGTTTCTTATGGACATTGATAGAATCGAGATTGAACACAAGATATTCAATGTCTTTTTCGTTGAGGTCGATTCTAAGGCAAAAAGCATAGAAGAAGCTTATGAGTCTATGAAGCCTAAAGAGGTCAAAGAAGCCGAAAACCAAGGCATTGAGGTCAAAAGACAAGGCGAGTGGTTTTTCATCAAGACTGATAAAAGTGTCGAGATAAACGATTCACAAGTTCACATATGGTCGCCTAGTGAAGAAGACAAGGGCTTTAAAAAGCCTAGACTTGAACGATTCGACATAGCACACGGAAAAGGTCGACCGAATCAACTTTATAAGCCTGTAAACTTTGACGGTCTAGAAGACTTAGTTTGTGGAGTCGTGTCACATACAGGCCGTGAACATAAAGATTTATGTTTAGGCATAACAGACCTAGAGTCTAATGAGACTCAAGATTCTATGCCTAGACGGTCTTATAGTGAAGAAGAAGCTAAAAGTTATAAATTTGACTTGTGGCGAGTCGTGCCAAACACGACCATTGGTAACTTTACCATAACAGGTGATGTTGACTAAAAGCTACTCTAGGCCGCGGTCTTTGTTAGTCCTTTGACCGCGGCTTTTTTCATAAAGGACTAGAAAAACCCAAAGGACTAGAATCTCGAATCGTCGGGACTCTAGTCTTTTTTAGCTTATAAACCGAAAGGATAAATTTATGAAAACTTATAAAAACCTAAAAAAAGTTATGGCCGAAAACTTTGTTTTTTCTAAAAACGAGATTGAATCGGCTTTCGATGCTTATGTAAACCGAAAAGACATCTATTCAAGTGAAGCCGTTAATGCTTTCGGCGGGTTCAAGACATTAATATCAGCGACAAGACATAGCCACAAAGTAAACCTAAGAAAGCGACTAGAAGCAAAAAAAGCTTGTCGAATAGAGATAGAACAAGACATAGATATTCTAGAGTCGCCTAGAGACTGGTCAAACTTAGGCACTATGGTCTGTTTTTATAGGTCTTATGAACTAGGCGATAAACACGACCTAAGCATAGAAGAAGCACAAGAACTTTACGATTCTAAAAATGTCGTGGCTTTACCTCTTTTTCTTATGGACCATAGCGGTCTATCTATCTCGACATCAGACTTTGGGTGTCCTTGGGATTCTGGTCAAGTCGGGTTTATCTATGCGACCTATGAAGACATTAAAAAGACATTTATGGTCGACACTATAACAGACGATATTCTAGAAAAAGCTAAACAAAGTTTAAAGTCTGAGGTCAAGGTCTATGACCAATATCTTTGTGGCGACGTTTATGGCTTTGTCATAAGAGACGGTCGTGGCGAGATTCTAGAGTCTTGTTGGGGATTCTATGGCTATGAGACTTGTAAAGAAGAAGCCGAAGCTATTCTAGAATCAATCGGCGGAAAAACGGCCTAGAACACTAGAAGACATTTTAAAAAACTAAAGGACTAAAGACTCGGGACA